>Ga0207877_10057_pt1 | contig 128618 bp, 127 predicted proteins | sample LinPmetageLP29_FD_184046 | JGI IMG/M metagenome (GOLD analysis project Ga0207877, IMG submission 184046) | Marine viral communities from the Pacific Ocean - LP-29 (SPAdes) | ecosystem: Environmental > Aquatic > Marine > Oceanic | place: Pacific Ocean | collected 2009-08-23
CACCGAATCTCCAGCCAACCGTCAACCACCCAATCGACCGCAAACCCGCTCTACACCTGCTTCTCCACCACTTAACACCACCACCGCCACTTGCGTTTCGGCGCTGTGTTTTGCAGCGAGGGGCGAACTATAGGCGGGTTCCCGGAGCTTGGCAACACCTTTGTCATGACGGGCTGATGACGTGTTCGTGAAGAATAGCCGCCAGCCCCGTCTGCATATGGGATTGCGGCCCCAAAAGGACTCGCAAAAGCAGGCCTGGGATACCCGATACCGTTACTCGGGTATTCCCGAAGTCACCCTGCTACGCCGTCCTTATTGGTGCTTGAACGCCGCTGCACGCTTTTCGACGAAGGCGCGCATGCCTTCTTTCTGGTCTTCTGTAGCGAATGTGGCGTGGAACAGGCGGCGCTCCAGATGCACGCCCTCGCTGAGCGAAGTCTCGTAGGCCGCGTTGATCGACTCTTTGATCATCATGACCGTGGGCAGCGAGAAGCCGCCAATGGTTTCTGCGGCCTGGATGGCTTCGTCGAGCAGCTTGTCGGCGGGGATGACGCGCGAGACTAGGCCGGCGCGCTCGGCTTCCTCCGCGCCCATCATGCGGGCAGTCAAGCAGAGGTCCATGGCCTTGGCCTTGGAGACGGCACGCGGCAGGCGTTGCGTACCGCCGGCACCGGGCATGGTGCCGAGCTTGATTTCCGGCTGGCCGAACTTGGCGGTATCGGCGGCGAGGATGATGTCGCACATCATGGCCAGTTCACAGCCGCCACCGAGCGCGTAGCCGGCCACCGCGGCGATCACCGGCTTGCGGATGCGGCGAATGGTTTCCCAGTTGCGCGTGATGTATTCGTTCTTGTAGACGGTAGCGAAGTCATAATCGGCCATGGCGCCGATATCCGCGCCGGCGGCGAACGCCTTTTCACTGCCGGTAATGACGATGGCGCCAATGTTGGCGTCGGCATCGAAGGCGAGCAACGCGCCACCGAGTTCGTCCATGAGCGCATCGTTGAGGGCGTTGAGTGCCTTCGGACGATTGAGCGTAATGAGACCGACGCGACCGCGCGTTTCGACCAGAATGTTTTCGTAGGACATGGAAGCTCCAGTTGGAATGGATGTAATATTAGCCGACCAACCGGTCGGTTAATCAATGAACCGATGACCGAGGAGGAGACAAGATGACCAGCCCGACCATTCTGCTTGACTGGCACGAACACGTGGCAACCATCACGCTGAACCGGCCCGATCAGCTCAACAGCTTCACGGCCGGCATGCACCGGGAACTGCGCGAAGCGCTGGACAAGGTGGAGCGCCAGCGCGCCCGCGCTTTGATCCTGACCGGAGCGGGACGCGGCTTCTGCGCGGGGCAGGATCTCTCCGAACTCAATTTCACGCCCGGGCAGATGACCGACCTGGGCCAGCTCATCGACGAGCAATTCAACCCGCTGGTGCGCCGTCTGCGTGCCATGCCCCTGCCCGTGATTGCCGCCGTGAATGGCGTGGCCGCCGGCGCCGGCGCAAACCTGGCGCTGGCGTGCGACATCGTGATGGCCGCCGAGAATGCATGCTTCCTCCAGGCGTTTGTAAAGATCGGGCTGCTGCCGGATTCGGGCGGGACGTGGTTCCTGCCGCAGCGCATCGGTGTGGCGCGGGCGATGGGGCTGGCGATGCTTGGCGAGAAGCTCGACGCCAAGACTGCGCTCGCCTGGGGCTTGATCTGGGGCGTTTATCACGATGCCAAGATCCTGATGACCGAAGTGAATTGCATGGCCGACCATCTGGCCAAGCAACCCACCCGGGCGCTGGCCGCCATCAAGCGCGCCATGCATGCGGCGCCCACACAGTCGTTGGACGCCCAACTGGATCTCGAGCGCGACCTGCAGCGCGAACTCGGCAATTCCCGCGACTATGCAGAAGGTGTCGATGCCTTTCTGAACAAGCGCGTGGCGCATTTCACAGGCGAATAAGGACATCAGTGTGACGGAAACGACCCTCCACGATGCGCAGGCGCTGGCTGAAGCGGCCTGCAAAAGCATGTTCGACGCCGATGCCTGCACGCGCTGGCTCGGCATGCGCGTGGAGGCGGTCGCGCCCGGCTTTGCCCGGCTGTCCATGACGGTGCGACCTGAATTCCTCAACGGGCATCGCACCTGTCATGGCGGATTGATCTTCACGCTGGCCGATTCGGCTTTCGCGTTTGCCTGCAACAGCCATAACCACAACACGGTGGCGGCTGGATGCGGCGTCGACTTCCTGCGCCCGGCGCACGGCGGCGACACCCTCACAGCAGAGGCAACCGAGCAGGTCTTGTCCGGCCGACACGGCATCTACGACGTACGCGTGACAAACCAGGCCGGCGAGGTGGTCGCCATGTTTCGCGGCAAATCTGCGCAGATTCGCGGCCAGGTCATTCCGGTCCCTGGCAGCCCAGAACCCTAGTTCGACCTCTATATAAAGCCGTTCACAAAACCGCATCACCATTAGAGGACGCCTCAGAACCTGTTCACGATCCGTATCGAGCGGCCCGAGGTTGGCCCGAGAAGCGCAACCGTACATGGGTACGGTGAGCATCGCAGGGCCAAGATCGGGACGCGCAGTAGGATCGTGAGCAGGTTCGCACGACGGCGTCCCGAGGAGACCCGCATGCGCCCCCGCTCGACCGACCTGCCGCTCGATCCGATCGAGACCGCCAGCCGCGACGCCATCCAGGCACTGCAGCTTGAACGCCTGAAGCGCAGCCTCGCGCACGCGTATGAGAACGTGCCCGCCTATCGGGCGAAGTTCGACGCGGCGGGTGTGCATCCGTCAGATTTGCAGTCGCTTGCCGATCTGGCGAAGTTTCCGTTCACAACCAAGACCGATCTGCGCGACAACTATCCGTTCGGCATGTTTGCGGTGCCGCAGGATCGGATCGCGCGCATCCACGCATCGTCGGGTACGACCGGCAAACCCACGGTGGTCGGCTACACGCTGGCGGATATCGATACATGGGCCGGCTTGGTGGCGCGCTCGATCCGGGCGGCGGGGGCACGGCGCGGCGACAAGGTCCACGTGAGCTACGGCTACGGGCTTTTCACCGGCGGCCTGGGCGCGCATTACGGCGTGGAGCGCGCGGGGCTGACGGCCATCCCGTTTGGCGGTGGGCAAACCGAGCGGCAAGTGCAACTCATCCACGATTTTCAGCCGCAGATCATCATGGTCACGCCCAGCTACATGCTGGCGATTGCCGACGAGTTCGAACGCCAGGGCATGGACCCGGCTGCGTCGAGCCTGCAGATCGGCATCTTCGGCGCCGAGCCATGGACACCCGAAATGCGCAGCGCCATCGAAGCGCGCATGGGGCTTTCGGCGGTCGATATCTACGGCCTGTCGGAGGTGATGGGGCCTGGCGTGGCCAGCGAATGCGCCGAAACCAAGGACGGCCCGACCATCTGGGAAGACCACTTCTATCCGGAGATCATCGATCCAGACACCGGCGAGGTGCTGCCCGACGGCGAATTCGGCGAACTGGTGTTCACGTCGCTGACCAAGGAAGCGATGCCGGTGGTGCGCTATCGCACGCGCGATCTGACGCGCCTATTGCCCGGCACGGCGCGTCCGGGCTTGCGCCGCATGGAGAAAATCACCGGCCGCTGCGACGACATGATGATCGTGCGCGGTGTGAACGTGTTCCCATCGCAGATCGAGGAATTGATCCTGAAGCACGCGGCGCTATCACCGCACTATCAATGCGTGCTCGGCAAGGAAGGACCGCTGGATACACTGACGGTGCGGATCGAGGCGGCGCTAGGCGCGCCGGCTGACGCGGCAAAATCGGCGAGCAGCCAACTGGCGCGCGACATCAAGTCGTTGATCGGCGTGACCGCCGCGATCGAGACACTGGCCAGCGGCGGAATCGAGCGATCGGTCGGCAAGGCGCGCCGCGTGGTGGACTTGCGGCGCACCTAGCGTCTTGCAGCGTGTTACCGGGCAGCAACGCCGATGCTACCCCCCTTCGGCACCAGCACCCACAGCCGACCGGCCTGCTTCATGCGGCCCGCGAGGTCGCCAGCGGCATCGCCATGGCCGAAGTAATAGTCGGCGCGCACCGCCCCGCGAATGGCCGAACCCACGTCCTGCGCAAACACGAGCTTCTGGATCGGATCGGTCGATAGCGGCTTGGTCGTCGACAGGAACACCGGCGAGCCCAGCGGAATGTAGGTCGGGTCGACGGCGATCGAGCGTTCGTCCGTGAGCGGCACGCCCAGCTTGCCGATCGGGCCGCCCGTGTTGCCCGGCGTTTCGGCAAAGAACACGTAGCGCGGGTTGATGTTGAGCATCTCTTCCACGCGGCTCGGATTGGCGCGGGCCCAGGCCTTGATCCCTTGCATGGTGGCCTGCACCGGCGTGATTTCGCCCATGTCGAGCAGCCAGCGCGCAAACGAACGGAACGGCTGGTTGTTCGTGCCGCCCACGCCCAGGCGCATGATGCCCCCCTCTTCCAGCTGAACCTGTCCCGAGCCCTGGATCTGCAGGAACGCCGCTTCGACCGGGTCGTCCACCCAGACAACTTCTTGCCCCTGAAGCGCCGGACTGCGGATCAACTGCGCGCGCGCCGGCAGCGTCTTGCCGCGCCACGCGGCAGGCATGCGGTACAGCGGCGTCTGATAGGCGCCGTGGCGGGTGCGCGAGCCACGCAGCAGCGGTTCGTAGTAACCGGTGATGAGGCCGCTGTCGGTGCCGTCGTCCTTCACGACCCGATACGGCGTGAAGTTGTCTTCAAAGAACACGCGCATGGCAATCGGATCACCGGCATCGACCATCAGGCCAGCGGAGCACACGCGCGACCAATCGGTGCGGCGCTTCATCGCCTGGCAGTTCGATTGCAGCGCGGGCCAGGCGGAGGCGAGGTCATCGGCGGTCCAGCCGGACACATCAGCCCAGGTGGCGGGGGCCAGATGCCCGCCGAGCGAGCCTGTTGGCGCTTGCGGCGTTTCGACGCGGGGCGGGGGCCCGCTCGTACAAGCGGCAAGCAAGGCCACGACCAGAACAGCGGCCAGTCCGCCCCAGCGGCGACGGGTGCCGGTGCGGGCTTGTGTCAATGCGTCCAAGGTTGCTGCTGTCATGCGTGTTTCATCCTGTCCGGTGCGGCCGCGGGCTTGGCTACAATGCCTCGCACCCGAGCTTCCCGCCATCGACCATGAGCCAATTCTTTGAAAACCATCCGATGATGCTGTTCGGCCTGGAGGCCGGCGTGGCGCTGTTCCTGCTGATCTTCATCGTGATCTGGACAATGTCGGGCGCCAAGAAGCATCCACGCCCGCTGCGTGCCCCGCCCGAGCATCCGTCGCGCCACAGCGACGCCACCAAGCCTTCACAATCGACCGAAACGGCGCCCAAAGATTCTCAAGCCGCCAATTCCGACGCGCCCTGATTCCCGATCAGTGCAGCATGCGCGGCATCACCAGCGCAAATTCGGGGATGGGCGCCTCGAAACGGTGACCGTCTTCGGCCACGCAGAAGTATTCGCCGCGCATCGTGCCCACGGGCGTCTTGATGGTCGCCCAGCTCGTGTACTCAAAGGATTCACCCGGCGGCAGCAGCGGCTGATGGCCGACCACGCCGAGGCCGTTCACTTCCTGGACCTGCTCGTCGGCGTCGGTAATCACCCAGTGGCGCGAGATGAGCTGGCTCGGCACGTCGCCGGTATTGCGGATGGTGATGGTGTAGGCGAAGGCGTAGCTGCCCTGCTCCGGCTCGGATTGCTCCGGCAGATAGCGCGTCCGGACCTGGACGGTGAGTTCGTAGCTTGGCATGACAATCCACAATAAGAATGGCGCCCATTGTGCGGCATGGCCGTGGCACCGGCAAGGCGCGAGCGGACGTCCGATCCGGCTAAAATAGCGCCCTTCCTTGCGCTTTCGCGTGCGAGTTCACGCGCCTTATCCGTCTCCCATCATGTCTGCAGCCATCGATCCGTCCGGTTTCCGCATCGCCCCGTCCATCCTCTCCGCCGACTTTGCCCGACTGGGCGAAGAAGTGCGCCGCGTGCTCGAATCGGGCGCGGACTGGATCCACTTCGATGTGATGGACAACCACTACGTGCCGAACCTGACCGTCGGGCCGCTGGTTTGCGAGGCGATCCGCCCGCACGCACAAAAGGACGGCAAGCCGGTGCCGATCGACGTGCATCTGATGGTCAGCCCGGTCGATCGCATCATCCCGGACTTCGCAAAGGCCGGCGCCGACCTGATCACCTTCCACCCGGAAGCGTCCGAGCACATCGACCGCTCGCTGGCGCTGATCCGCGACAACGGCTGCAAGGCCGGCCTGGTGTTCAATCCGGCCACCCCGCTGCACTACCTGGACCATGTAATGGACCGCCTGGACATGGTGCTGATCATGTCGGTCAACCCCGGCTTCGGCGGCCAATCGTTCATTCCGGAAGCGCTGAACAAGCTGCGTGCCGTGCGCCAGAAGCTCGACGCATACCAGGACAAGACCGGCCGCAAGATCCTCCTTGAGATCGACGGCGGCGTGAAGGCAGACAACATTGCCGAGATTGCCAAGGCCGGCGCAGACACCTTCGTCGCGGGTTCAGCCGTGTTCGGCAAGCCGGACGCGGATGGCGGCTACCGCGGCACCGTGGGCGCGCTGCGCCAAGCGCTGGCCCCCCTGGCATGATGACGGGCGTGCTACCCGCCGGCCCCGTCCGCGCTGTCATCATCGACCTAGACGGGACGATGGTCGACACGGCGGGCGACTTCCACGCCGCCATCAATGCGATGCTGGGGGCGCTTGGCGCCGCGCCGGACATGCCAGCCGAGGAAGTGGTCAGTTACGTCGGCAAAGGCTCGGAAAACCTCGTGCGGCGCGCGCTTGATGTACGCTTGCCGCCCGCCCAGGCCAACAGCCGCTTTGCGGAGGGGCTGGAGTTGTACCAGCGCGCCTACATCGCCATCAACGGACAGCACGTGAACGTCTATGACGGCGTGCGCGAAGGGCTGGCTGCACTGCGCGACATGGGCATCGCTCTCGCGTGCGTGACGAATAAGCCACGCGATTTCACGCAGCCGCTCCTGGCGCAGCTCGGCCTGAACACGTATTTCGACCTCGTCTACCCGGGCGACGCCTTCCAGTATCGCAAGCCCGATCCGTACCCCATGCTGCGGGTGGCGGAGGCGTTTGGCGTGGACCCGGTTGAAATCGTGGCCATTGGCGACTCGGAAAACGACGCCCGCGCGGCCCGTGCCGCCGGCATGCGCGTGCTGGCGGTACCGTATGGCTATAACCACGGCCAGCCTATACAGGGCGCCGGGGCCGATGCTATAGTCGACACACTTTTTGCGGCAGCCGAGTTGATCCGGCCCTATGCGGAGCCACACAACGCCGTCTCTGCCGCTTCAACTGACGATCCATGTTCCTGAATCGCAAACGCGTCGACGCTGGTGGTGACCGGGGGGCCTGGCCCTGGCGGCCCTGGCACGCCCTCGTCCGGGCGTAAGCGTTTGCACGGCTGCTGATCGTTCTTCCTCGGTTTCGGCACTCTGGCGCGCCACGAACGCGCCGCCCAAACCACCCCCGCATCTCCTGCCCCAAACGCTGACCGCCCGCCGGTCTTCCGCTGACCCGCTATCGGCTGCGGACGACCCTTGCGGGATCGCACGGTCGCTTTTACGACGTTCGCGCGTTCCCATCCCTGATGTTCTGCTAACGTTCCGACGGCACCATCGACGCTCTTGCGTTTGCCGTGGACCGAACGCATGTCGGTGGGCGCGCAACCGCCCCGCCTGCTGAATCGACCTGACCGCTCATGACCGAACTCGAATTCAAATCGCTGGCCGACCAGGGCTACAACCGTATTCCGCTGATTGCCGAGGCATTGGCCGACCTGGAGACGCCGCTGTCGCTGTATCTGAAGCTGGCGCAATCGCACGACCGCGGCACGCACACGTTCCTGCTGGAATCGGTAGTGGGCGGCGAGCGCTTCGGGCGTTACTCCTTCATCGGCCTGCATGCGCACACCTTGCTGCGCGCGAAGGGCAATCGCACGGAAGTCGTCACCGACGGCAAGGTGGTGGAGACGAACGAAGGCAACCCGCTGGACTTTATTGCCGCGTTCGAGCGCCGTCAGAAAGTGGCGCTGCGCCCGGGCCTGCCGCGGTTTTGCGGCGGCCTGGCCGGCTACTTCGGCTACGACGCCGTGCGCTTCATCGAGCCGCGACTGGCTGACACCGCCCCGCCCGACGATCTGCAACTGCCCGACATCCAACTCATGCTGTGCGAAGAGTTGGCCGTGATCGACAACCTGTCCGGCAAGCTCTACCTGATCGTCTACGCCGACCCGTCCAAGCCCGAAGCCTATTCACGCGCCAAGCAGCGCCTGCGCGCGTTGCGTACGAAGCTGCACCAGCCGGTGGATGTGCCGGTGACGTCAGCGTCGGTACGTACCGACACCATTCGGGAGTTCGACAAGACGGACTACATCACCGCCGTGCTCAAGGCCAAGGAATACATCGCCGCCGGCGACATGATGCAGGTGCAGATCGGCCAGCGGCTGGTCAAGCCGTTCCGCGATGCGCCGCTGTCGCTGTACCGCGCGCTGCGCTCGCTGAACCCGTCGCCGTACATGTACTTCTACAACTTCGGCGACATGCAGATCGTCGGGGCATCGCCGGAAATCCTGGTGCGCCAGGAAGAGCGTCGTGTGCCGACTGCCGAAAACAATGGCAACGGCGCGGACGAATCCGCCCGCATCGTCACGATCCGCCCGCTGGCCGGCACGCGCCCGCGTGGCAACACGCCCGAGCGCGATGCGGAACTCGCCACCGAGCTGCTCAACGACCCGAAGGAAATCGCCGAGCACGTCATGCTGATTGACCTGGCGCGCAACGACATCGGCCGCATTGCCGAGATCGGCTCGGTCAAGGTGACGGACCAGATGGTCATCGAGAAGTATTCCCACGTGCAGCACATCGTCAGCTCGGTCGAAGGCCGCCTCAAGCCCGGCATGACGAACATGGACGTACTGCGCGCGACCTTCCCGGCCGGCACGCTGTCGGGTGCACCTAAAGTGCGCGCAATGGAGATCATCGACGAGCTGGAGCCCGTCAAGCGCGGCATCTACGGCGGCGCGGTGGGCTATCTCTCGTTCTCGGGCGAGATGGATCTGGCGATCGCCATCCGCACCGGCATCGTCAAGGACGGCAACCTCTATGTGCAGGCCGCCGCCGGGGTGGTGGCCGATTCCGACCCGGATGCCGAATGGAGAGAGACCGAACACAAGGCGCGCGCCGTGCTGCGTGCCGCCGAGCAAGTGCAAGACGGCCTCGACGCCGATTTCTGAGGTTAAGGAGACCACCATGCTGCTGATGCTCGACAACTACGACTCCTTTACCTACAACATCGTCCAGTACTTTGGCGAACTCGGCCAGGACGTGCGCACCTATCGCAACGACGAGATCACGATCGAAGAGATCGAAAAGCTGAACCCGGAGCGCATCTGCCTGTCGCCCGGCCCGTGCACGCCGACGGAAGCCGGCATCCTCGTTCCGGCGCTCAAGCACTTTGCGGGGCGCGTGCCCATCCTTGGCGTGTGCCTCGGGCACCAGGCCATTGCCGATGCGTTTGGCGGGCGCGTGATCCGCGCGCAGAAGGTGATGCACGGCAAGGTCAGCACCATCGAAAACACCGGCGTGGGCGTATTCGCCAACCTGCCGCGGCATTTCAAGGTGACGCGCTATCACTCACTCGCGATCGAGCGCGAAACGCTGCCGGACTGCCTGGAAGTGACAGCCTGGACCGAAGACGGCGAAATCATGGGCGTGCGCCATAAGACGCTGCCGGTGGAAGGCGTGCAGTTCCACCCGGAATCGATCCTGTCGGAACACGGCCACGCGCTGCTCGCCAACTTCCTGAAGGAACGCGTCTGATGCGCCGCGCGTGCGCGGTGGCGCTGGCGATGATCGCAAGCCTGCCGGCGATGGCCGGTACGCTGGAAGCCTGCCGGGCCGCCCAGCCTGAGGCCGGCAACGTCGCCCAATGCGTGCAGACCGCACGCAAGGCGGCGCAAACGGAACTGGCCTCGGCAGAATCGACACGCCGCACCGCGCTACGCGCCCGCATGGCTGCCAACAAGGGCACGGACCGTGGCGCCGCCATGGCTTTCGACCGCACCGTGCGCGCACACCAACTCTACCGGCAGGCCGAATGTGACCTGCAACGCCGCCTGGCCCGCAATGCGCCCGATGCCGACCTGGCAGAAGCCGCGTGCGAGGCCGATCTCTCGCGTGAGCGCATCGGCGCCTTGCGCGACGCCGCACAGCCGGCCACCCCGGTTGCGGCTCCGGCAGCGCCCAACTGAATACGGAACGACCATGTCCATCACTCCGCAAGAAGCGCTGACGCGCTGCATCGAGCACCGCGAGATCTTCCACGACGAAATGCTGCACCTGATGCGGCTCATCATGCGCGGCGAGATGTCGCCCGTCATGGCGGCCGCCCTCACCATGGGGCTGCGCGTCAAGAAAGAGACCATCGGCGAGATCGCGGCCGCTGCCACCGTCATGCGCGAATTCGCCACCAAGGTCGATGTGCCGGCTGAGGTGTCCGATCACTTTGTTGACATCGTCGGCACGGGCGGCGACGGCGCCAACACCTTCAACATCTCCACCGCTTCGATGTTCGTGGCGGCCGCCGCAGGCGCGCGCATCGCCAAACATGGCGGACGCGGCGTCAGCTCCAAGTCGGGCAGTGCCGATGTGCTCGAAGCGCTGGGCGTGAACATCATGCTCACGCCCGAGCAGGTGGCCGAATCGATCGAGACGGTCGGCATCGGCTTCATGTTCGCGCCCAACCACCACCCGGCCATGAAGAACGTCGCCCCGATCCGCAAGGAGCTGGGCGTGCGCACGATCTTCAACATCCTGGGGCCGCTGACCAACCCGGCCGGCGCGCCGAATATCCTCATGGGCGTGTTCCATCCGGACCTGGTCGGCATCCAGGTGCGTGTGATGCAGCGGCTGGGCGCCAAGCACGCCGTGGTCGTCTACGGCAAGGACGGCATGGACGAGGTCTCGCTGGGTGCTGCCACGCTGGTCGGCGAACTGAAGGACGGCGTGGTGACCGAATACGAAATCCATCCGGAAGACTTCGGGCTGCAGATGGTCTCCAACCGCAGCCTGAAGGTGGCCGACGCCGACGAGTCCAAAGCCATGCTGATCGAAGCGCTGGAAAACAAGCCGGGCACGCCGCGCGAGATCGTCTCGCTCAACGCGGGCGCGGCGCTGTATGCAGCCAACATCGCCGGCTCGATCGGCGACGGCATGAAGCTGGCCCGCGAAGCCATCGCCTCGGGCGCCGCGCGCGCCAAGCTCGACGAACTCGTGCGCGTCACCAACCAGTTCAAAGCCTGATATGTCCGACATCCTCCAGAAAATCCTGGCCGTGAAGGCCGAAGAAGTGGCCGCCGCGCGCAAGCACCGAGACCTGCCCAGCGTGCGCGCCGAAGCCGAAGCCAACCGCAGCGACAGCACGCTCAGGGCCCGCGGCTTTGCCAGGGCAATGCGCGACAAGATCGCCGCCGGCAACGCAGCGGTCATCGCCGAAGTGAAAAAGGCGTCGCCGTCCAAAGGTGTGCTGCGCCCGAACTTCAAGCCAGCCGACATCGCCCGCAGCTATGCCGAGCACGGCGCCGCGTGCCTGTCCGTCCTGACCGACGAACAGTTCTTCCAGGGCCACGCCGATTACCTGCGCGAGGCGCGCGCCGCCTGCACGCTGCCGGTGCTGCGCAAGGATTTCATGGTCGATCTGTATCAGGTGTACGAAGCGCGCTCGTGGGGTGCGGACTGCATCCTGCTGATCGTCGCCGCGCTGGACCAGGGCCTGATGGAAGAACTCGAAGCGTGCGCGCTGGAACTCGGCATGGACGTGCTCGTGGAAGTGCACGACGGCCATGAGCTGGACCGCGCGCTGCGCCTGCAAACACCGCTGGTGGGCGTGAACAACCGCAACCTGCGCACGTTCGAAACCACGCTCGACACCACGCTCGGCCTGCTCAAGCACATGCCGGACGATCGCATCGTCGTCACGGAATCCGGCATCCTCACGCCGGACGACGTGCGCAAGATGCGCGCCGCCGCCGTCAACGCGTTCCTCGTCGGCGAAGCCTTCATGCGTGCAGACGACCCGGGCGCCGAACTGGCCCGCCTGTTTGCCTGAGCGCCAGACACAATGGCCCGCGAGATTGAACTGAAGCTGGCCGTATCGGCCGGCGCGCACGACGCACTGGTCGGCTGGCTGGACGCCAATGCGCAGGCGGCCGGCTCGGTGGAATTGGCGAACGTCTACTACGACACGCGCGACCTGGCGCTGGCGCGCAACCGCGCCGCGCTGCGCGTGCGCCGTCAGGGCAGTCAATGGCTGCAGACGCTGAAGACCGCAGCAGTGAGTACGTCCGGTTTGAGCGCCCGCCACGAATGGGAGGTGCCGCTGCAGAACGATGCACTGTCCGTCGATGCCTTCGTCGCCAACAACGCCGCCGAAGCCGCCGACTATGTTCGGCCACACGCCGCTGCGCTCGCCCCGCTGTTCCGCACCGACTTCACGCGCCGCCTGTGGCACGTGGGTGCCGAGGGCGGCGAGATCGAGATTGCACTGGACGCCGGCGCCATCCTCATCCCCGGCACGCAGGCGCGCGAGCCGATCGACGAACTGGAACTGGAGTGGAAACCGGCAGACGACAGCACGCTCGGCGAAGACGCGATTGCAGAGCGCCTGCACGCCTGGACGCAAACGCTGCGTGCCGCCGTGCCGGGCCTCACGCCGCTCGACATCAGCAAGGCGCAACGCGGCTACCAGTTGCGCGAGAAAGCCGTCGGGGGCCAGACATGACGCGACGCGCCAATCCGGCGCAAGCCGCCCTCTTCGATGAACCCGCGGTGGACGCGGCCGACGTGAGTTTCATCCCGCTGGCCCAGCAGTTCGACGCCCTCCCCGCCGACTGGAAGGCGGTCCTCACGCCCTGCATCGCGCAGACCAATTGGCCTGAACTATGTGCCTTTGTCGATGGCGAGCGCGCAGCGGGCAAGCCGATCTTCCCGACGGATGTCTTCCGCGCGCTGCACCTGACTTCGGTGGACGATGTACGCGTCGTCATCCTCGGCCAGGACCCGTATCACGGCACAGGCACCGTGGATGGCCGCGAGATTCCGCAGGCCCATGGGCTGGCGTTTTCAGTGCCGGCGGGTGTGCGCGTGCCGCCAAGCCTGCGCAACATCTACAAGGAAATCGAAGCGGAATTCGGCTGCAAGCTGCCAGGCACCTCCGGCAATCTGGAGGGCTGGGCACAGCAAGGCGTGCTGCTGCTAAACACGGTGCTCACCGTCGAACAAGGCCAGGCTGCGAGCCACGCCAAGCGCGGCTGGGAGCGCATCACCGATTGCCTGCTGGAGCAACTCGCACGCGTCGGCCACAAGCGCGTGTTCATGCTGTGGGGCAGCCACGCGCAGGCCAAGCGCGCGCTGCTGTCGGACGGGCATCTGGTGCTGGAGGCGCCGCACCCGTCGCCGCTGTCGGCGCATCGCGGGTTCTTGGGATGCGGACATTTCAAGACGGCGAATGATTGGCTGGCGGCGCAGCGCCAACCGACCATCGACTGGCTGAAGCCGCAGGCCGCTTGAACGGCGCGGGCCAGGCGGCCCATCGACGAGCCGTGAAGTGTCGGCTGCGACCGTCTGGATGCCGCGTTCGGCGCTCCGGAACTCAACGTTGAATCTCCGAGACTCGACTTCGACTCTCCGAGGGTCAAATTCGACCTTTTTCGGCTCGAGTTTGAGTCTTCAAGATCCATCGTCGGCCCTCCGAGACTCGACTTCGGCCCTCTGAGGCTGACCTTTGACGCTCGGATACTGGAAGTCGACGGTCTGAAGCTGGACGTCGGCTCTCTGAGCCCCGTCGTCCAGGGTCGGGGGCTCAGCGCAGTCGCGGTGGAAGATCCCGCCGCCGGCGCGGAGCCTTTCAGCCGCCGGCCGCGCCTAGTCCTTCGAAATACGCAGCGCGCGTCCGAGCGCACCACAACGCAATGCGATTTTGGACGTGTCAGCCCGCAGCGCCTGCAGACGCCGCTCTAGCAGGTGCATCGCCGACAGCGATTCGGATTCGGCGGCCGCATCGACCATGCGCGAGCGTGCCGACTGATCGGCGAAGTCGGCTGCGCCCAGCTCCTGTGTGTCGCGAGGGCGCACGCCCCAGCCGCCCTCTTGCACGGCCTGGTCAAAGCGCTCCTGGGCGCGCGCCAGGCTTTCGAGTGCGGCCTCAGCCGTTTGCTCGACCAGCGCCCGCGTATCGGCTTCGTCCAGCTCCTGCGCCCGTTGCCGCACGAGGATGCGCACCGCGGCGACGTGCGCCGCCACGAGGTAGTTCTGCACGATGAAGCGGTTCAGGTTGTCGACGGCACGGTGCCGGCTCTTGGGCTCGTCGAGCATGCGCGCGAAGGCGGCGATGAGCCCCGTGAGCGACTCCATGAACTGCTTGCGCTGCACGCGGTAGACGAAGTCATCCTTGAGCGAGCCGAGCAGCAAGTCGCGCGCGGCTTCGATAAAGCGGCGGTTGGTGCGCAGCACGTCGTCCACCAGCTTGGGAAGGTTACGGTATTCCCAGCTTGGCAGGACGTAGCTGAAGGCCGTGGCGATGGCCGCGCCGATCAGCGTATCGACCAGCCGTTCACCGATGGCGCCCTTGCTGCCGGGCAGCAGCAGGTTGATCTGGATGAGCACCTGCACGCACGCCGCAATCGCCGTGTAGCGGTAGCGCACGGTAACGAACGCGGCGCTGGCGGCGGTGGACAGGTACAGCACGCCCATCAGGATCCACGTCGAATGCGTGTACCGCAGGATCACGGCGGCAATGACGCAACCGATGAGCGTACCCAGCACCCGGTCGAAGTTGCGCTGGCGCGTCATGCTGAACGTCGGCTTGAGAATCACGACGATGGTCAGCAAGACCCAGTAGCCGTGCGAGCTATATGGGAGATGGTCGGCGATCCACAGCCCGGCCGCCACGGCCATGGAAATGCGCAGCGCAAAGCGCAGCACCGGCGAACGCCACGTCAACTCTTCCAGCACCAGCCGCAGCTCGTACTTCTGGCGCGTGAGAAACGGCGTCATGTCGGGACGCAGCAGCACCTGCGACAGCTCGACCGGCGTGGCGGTGGCGGCGTGCAACTGCGCCATGAGGCGGATTGCGCCCCGCACCGTGGCCACCGATTCTTCGAGCGCGGCAATCGCCTCGATCGGCACGCCGTGATGGTTGTGCTGCAACTCGTGCAGCGCGCCTTCAATGGCGGCCACCTCCTGGTCGTACGACACCGGCGTGGGTGACGGCCGGTCGCGGCCGACGGCATAGGCGACGCCTTCGATGTCCATACGCAAGCGTTCGATCACGTCGCGCAGCAGGCGCATCACCTCGGCGTCGGCCAGCCACTGGCGCAGCAGCGGGTAGTCGGTGTTGGACGACAGCAGATACTCGTAGATATCGAGCATCCGCATGTGAATCTGCACGAGGCGGCCGTCGCTCGTGGTGCGGTTGTCGCGAAAGACGAAATCGCGCGCCACCTGTTGCTTGTCCGCCACGGCAATCTGCTGGCGCACGAGCGCGTTGAACTGCTCGTCGAAATCCTTGGAGGCGTCGTAGAAGCCGGCTTTGCACTCCACGTACACGGCCAGTTCGTACAGGCATTCGGCCAGCACCTGCTCTTTGATGCGGCGGCGCTGGCCCCACGCCACCGCCATCGCAAAGGCCATGTAGCCGATCGCGCCGAGGAAGAACTGCAGCGTGTGCTCCACCGCTTCGCGGAAGGCGAATTCCTCGGTGAACGTGAGCGTCATGACGAACAGCGCCGCGAACTGCAGCGGCATCGTCTTGTTGCCGTACGCCACCATGAGCCCCGCGAGGAAGCTCACCACCACGATCACCACCGGCAGGATCGCGTACGGCGTCACCACCGCCACGAGAAAGGTGACGGCGGTCGTCAGCAGCACGCACGCCATCATCTCGTTGAACTTGTGCCGCAGCGGGCTGGGCAAATCCATGAGGCTCGTGCACAGCGCACCGATCGACACCACCATTGCGCCCTGCAGGTCCATCACCAGCAGCGCGAGCAGTGTCAGACCGATCACGCCGGTGGCAGTACGGATGCCGCGCGAGACGTAATGGCTGTAGAGGAAGGTGCGTGGATCGTGTACGTAGTCCATCGGGCTACGTGTCAGGCTGACTTGCCGCGTGACGCGCGCATGCTGCGCGCCGCTGCCCGTTTGCCCAGCCAGGCCGAGCGCAGCGGCGAGGGCTCTGTTGCCAGCGCCAGCGTGAACTGCGGCGTCGCATCGGCGGCGAGCGTTACCTTCAGCGTCATCAGTTCGTCGCGGCGGAACACGTGCACCGGCACGGTATCGCCGGCGCGATAGCGCGTGAGCGTCTTGTCGAGCTGGCCGGCCGGAACACGCAGGCCGTCCACCGCGACGATCAGATCGCCGGCAGACAATCCGGCGCGCTGCGCCGGGCTGCCGTCGAAGACCTGCTGCAGCTTGACGAAGCCGTTCTCGGCGGCGGTCTTGACGCCCAGCGCGAGCGCCGTATCGGCGGCCTTGCGCGTGGCGCTCACGCCCATCGCCTTGAAGAGCGCAGGCAGCGGTGGGTCGTCGCGGCCTTCGCTCAACTGGCGCACCAGCGTGCGCAGGCGCACACCGGTGGTTTCTTCCATCAGGGTGATGAGCCCCGCTTCGGTCACGCCGCGCTGCGCGTGGCCGGCGGCGTAGAAATCGCGGCCGTACGTCACCCACAGAGCGCGCATCACGTCATCGAGCGAACGTTCGCCGTGGGTCTGCGTGCGGATCGTGAGGTCCAGCGCCAGCGCCACCAGCGAGCCCTTGGTGTAATAGCTGACGATGGCGTTGGGGGCGTTCTCGTCCTGGCGGTAGTACTTCGTCCAGGCGTCGAACGAGCTTTCTGCCACGCTCTGCTTGAGGCGGCCGCTGCCGCGCAGCACGCCGTTCCATGTCTTGCCAAGCATCTCCAGATATTGCGCTTCGGAGATCAGGCCCGAGCGCACCAGCATCAGGTCGTCGTAATAGCTGGTGAACCCTTCAAACAGCCACAGCAACGGTGTGTGGACCTCGCGGTCGAGCGCGTACGGCACGAAGGTGGCCGGCTTGATGCGCTTGACGTTCCAGGTGTGGAAATACTCGTGGCTAACGAGGCCAAGGAAGGTGCGATAGCCCTCGGTGGTCTCATCGCGGCCGGCTACGGGCAAATCGCCGCGCGCGCACATCAGCGCGGTGCTGGCGCGATGCTCGAGGCCGCCGTAGCCGTCGGTGGTGACCATCGTCATGAAGACGTAGCGGCGGTTGCTGTCGAGGAACGGCGCCGTGGCGGTGTGCGGCTCGAACAGGCGGATCTGCGCTTCGCAGATGCGCTTGAAATCGCGGGCGATGCGTTCCAGATCGAGATTCGGTACGCGGCCGGTAAAGACGGCGTCGTGCTGCGCGCCGCAGGCCTCGAACGACACCAGCTCGAACGTGCCCATCTCAACCGGGTGGTCGATCAGTTCGTCGTAGTCCGCTGCTTCGTACCAGCCGAAGCCGTGGCGCTTGGCGCCAGCCTTGCCCTGGACGCGTCCAGTGGCCTCGCGCAGCGCGGTCGCCACGCGCCAGCCCCGGTAGGCCTCTCCGGCCGGCGGCTGGATGTCGACCAGGCAACGCTGGTCATCCGCGCCTTCCACACGCAGGAATACCGACGTGCCATTGAAGAAGCCGCGCGTGGCGTCCAGGTGCGCGGCGCGCACCGACAAGTCCCACGCATAGACGTCGTATGAAACCGTCAGCGGCCCGGTGCACGGGGCGGCCCACCACGTGTGCTTGTCGACCTTGGACAGGCGCACCGGCCTGTCCGCCGACGATGCCTCGATCCGCACGATGTTGCGCGCGAACTCGCGGATCATGTAGCTGCCCGGAATCCACGCCGGCAGCGAAAAGCGCTGGCCTTGGCTGTCGGGCGCGTCAACCGTGACGGTGACGGTGAAAACGTGCGCCTCGGGCGCGGCGGGGGCAATGGTGTAGCGGATCGGCTTCATGGCGGACATTGTAGCGTTGCCGTCCCACGCCGCCGAAGCCAAATCGTCCGCAAACCGGCCTGCCAGCCTATCGGTTGACGTCGACCACGACGCGCCCGCGCATCTTGCCGGCCATGATGTCGTGGGCTGCGTCGATGGCCTCGGAAAGCGTCACCTCGCGCGTGATGGCGGCCAGGCGATCGGGCAGCAGATCGGCGGCCAGACGCTGCCACGCGGTCTGGCGCAGCGCGCGTGGCGCCATCACGCTGTCGATCCCGCACAGGGTCACGCCACGCAGGATGAACGGTGCGACCGTGGCCGGAAAATCCATCCCCTGCGCAAGCCCGCACGCCGTGACCACACCGCCATAGCGCACCTGTGCGCACGCGTTCGCCAGCGTGTGCGAGCCCACCGAATCGACCACCGCCGCCCAGCGTTCCTTCTGCAACGGCTTGCCGGGGGCGGAAAGCTCGGCGCGGTCGATCACCTCCGTCGCGCCCAGCGCCTGCAGGAAATCGGCCTCGCTCGTCTTGCCGGTGGACGCCACCACGCGGTAGCCCAGCTTGCCGAGCAGCGCGATGGCGATCGAGCCCACGCCGCCCGATGCGCCCGTCACCAGGACCTCGCCGTCGCCCGGTTTCACGCCGGCACGCTCCAACGCCAGCACCGACAGCATCGCCGTGTAGCCAGCCGTGCCGATCGCCATGGCCTGCCGCGCGTCGAGCCCCGCCGGCAATGCCACCAGCCAATTGCCCGAAAGCCGCGCCTGCTGGGCGAGGCACCCCCAATGCGTCTCGCCGACGCCCCAGCCGTTGAGCACGACCGCATCGCCCGTCCTCCAGTCCGGATGCGAGGAATCGAGCACGACACCCGCGCCGTCGATGCCGGCCACCATCGGCCATTTGCGCACGACCGGGCCTTTGCCGGTGATGGCCAGGCCGTCCTTGTAATTGATGGTCGACCAGTCCACGCGGATCAGCACATCGCCGGCGGTCACCTCGTTGGCCAGCGCTTCGGGTGCGGACAACGCCGCGTCATCGAGGTCGACGATGTGGGCCAGCGGCCCGCCATCCTGCTTTTCCAGCATCAGCGCGCGAAACGACATACCAAGTCTCCAAAGGTGAGTTGAATGCAAGCGCCCAAAGAAAAAGCGCCGGATCGACCGGCGCTTCCTTCGCGCGAATTATGACTTCTTGAGCGCGGCGAACTTACGCTCCAGCGTGGCTGCATCGATCAGGCCCGGGGCCCGCGAGCCGTCCGGGAAGATGATGGCCGGCGTGCCGGTCACGTTCAGTTGCTGGCCAAGCTTCAGGTTGGCTTCCAGCGGTGTATCGCAGGTGCCGGCGCCGCCCGGGGCGGTCTTGGCGGTCATCCAGTCGCGCCAGGCCTTGGCGCGGTCGGCCGAACACCAGATCTGCTTGGCCTTGGTGTTCGAGTCTTCCGACAGGATCGGGAACAGGAAGGTGTAGACGGTGACGTTGTCGACCTGCGTGAGCATCTGCTCCAGCTTGTGGCAGTACGGGCAGTTCGGATCGGAGAACACGGCGATCTTGCGTGCACCGTTGCCCTTGACCCACTTCACGGCGCGGTCCAGCGGCAGGTCGGACCACTTGACGCGGTTCAGCTCGGCCAGGCGCTCCTGCGTGAGGTTCGTGGCGGTCTGCGTGTCCAGCAGATCGCCGTTGAGCACGTAGCGGCCGGTGGCATCGCTGTAGACGACCTGGCTGCCGAGGTTGATCTCGTACAGGCCGGCCAGCGGCGACTTGGTGACGCTCTTGATCTCCACGTTCGGGCCCAGGGCCTTCTGCACCGTGGCCTTCACCTTGTCCAATGCGGACTCGGCGGCACCGGCGCTCAATACATAGCCCGCGCCAATGGCTGCCACTGCCACCGCAGAGGCGATGGCCGCCACCCGAATACGAAACGACATAACGACTCCTGGAACCCCGAAAAACCACAAATCCGCTGAGAGTGCCTCAGCCGAGTGCGTGCCTGATCAACAAGCGTTTGATAAATGGCGTCATGCCCACCATGCGCATCCCCGCGTTGCGTACCGTGCGAGGCAGCGCGCCCGGCAGGGCGAACAGTTTGTGCAGACCATCGGTGGCGGCCGTGAGCGAAAGGAGGTCTTCGCGGCGGGCACGCTCGTAGCGGCGCAGCAACCTCAGATCGCCATGATCGCGCATGGTTTCACGTTCCGCCATCACACGGCCAATTTCCGACACATCCCTAAGCCCGAGGTTCATGCCCTGCCCGGCCAGCGGATGAATCACATGCGCTGCATCGCCCACCAGCGCCACACGTGGCGCGACCGCCCGGCTGGCGTGTTGCAGCACGAGCGGGAAGCCCTGCGCAGGCGTGATGTTCGACAAGCGCCCGAAGCGGGCGGCGATGGCGCCACCCGCCGCGGCCTCGACCGTGCGGCACAACGCCTCGGGCGACAGCGCAAGCAGTTCGCGGGCGTGATCTTCACTGGCCGACCACACCATCGACACGCGTCGATCGGGCAGCGGCAGCATCGCGAGGATCTCGCCGCGTACCGGCGCGGCGAGATCCGCTTCGGCGGCCTGCTCGGCGGATGCACCGAGGAACCATTGCCACGCGGTGTCCTGATGCCAGCGCTCGGCCTGGAAGTTGGCAACCACGCCGAGCTGCCGGTACGGCTTCGCTTCGGCCTGGATGCCGGCCTGCTGGCGCACCCACGAATGCTTGCCATCGGCGCCGATCACGCATTCCGCGCGGATCGTCTGCCCGTCGGCCAGCGTCAGGCGCACGGCATCGGCTTGCATTTCGAAGCCGGTGGCGGCGTGCGGGAAGGTCTGCACCGTGTGGGCGAAGCGCAGCGCCGTTTCCAGCGCACGCTCGACCAGCGAGGATTCGGCAATCCACGCCAGTTGCGGCGTGCCGGCTGCGTAGGCGGAAAAGTGCAGGTCGGGATGGGCGTGTTCGCCGCGTGCGGCGGCGGCGTCGCCGAAGATGCGCATGTCGTGCACAGGCTGCACGCGCGTCATGTCGAGGGCCGGCCAGATGCGCAACTGCTCCAGCAGCGCCTGCGAGCTGGACGAGAACGCGTAGACGCGTGCATCCCAGGCGTCCGGCCCGGCGGCTGCGGACACTGGGGCGGGCGTTGCGATATGCGCGATGCGCAAGCCGATCTGCGCCAGCCGGAGCGCGCAGGCGCGCCCGACGATGCCACCGCCCACCACGGCCACGTGGTAAGGCGCAGCCTCCTTGTGAGCCGCCTTGGAAGAGGAAAACGCGGGTGTATTCATGGTGCGCCGATTATAGCGGCGGGGGGTGCTGCGCCCTTGTGACCGCGCAAATGTGTCGCGACGGATATGGGGCACCGCCGCAGATCGGCTCGGTGTTTACGCCTACCGTCTCCAAAAGAGGCAAAAAAATCACTTCAGATCGTTGCTGCGTCCGGAGCATATTTGGTACGCGTATGTGTCAGGTACGCCGCATGTGTGCCAAGCACGTCGCCTGCCCGCAGACCCCAAAAGTGACGTCATTTACACCTCGAGCCATGCACTCAAGTCATCCGCCAGGATGGACGATAAAAGGCGGGTAATTCGACGTTTTGAAGGGCGTGAGCCGCCGATACAGTGCGGGTCCGATCCACGCATTTCCCATCGCCATGTGGACTTTCTCCGAACGCTCCGCCGCATCTCTGATGCTGGCCGCGCTGCTGGCAGTGGCCGGCTGTGCGCAAATGCCTGCCCAGACGCCCGCCCCGGTGGCCCGCACCGCGCCCACCGGCGAAGTCATGACCTTCGCCATCCCGCCCGATGCGCTGGGCGCGCATGATCCGCAACTGACCGCTGTGCTGACCAAGGCTGGCGCGCTCGCCGCTGCACAAAAACGGTCGGCGACGATCCAGGTGGCCGCGCTGGCACAGGATTTCCGCTATCTGAACCAGGCGCTATGGAACGGCGTGCCCACGCAGCGCGCCGGCTATGTCCGCCTGGAAAACCTGACCGTCAGCGCCAGCCAGCCCTATAGCGTGACGATCCGCACGCAGGATTAAGAGGACCTTCATGCGTATGACCCATCTGCTCTTCCCGCTCACCGTCGGCCTGCTGACGGTACCGGCCGCCTCGGCTTTTGCCGCGCCGCCCGATGCACTGATGCCGGCGACGGCCGCGGCGCCCGACCGGGTCTATCCGCCCCTGCCCTCGCTGGCGATGCTGCCGCCGGGCGGCGGCGCCGAGATCGAGCCCGCGCCTGCCGCCCACACGCGTGGCAGCAAGCGCAAGGTTGTGACGACGCAGTGGCGCAAGGCGACCGAGCCGGTGCCGCGCATGGTGGTGTCGGAGGCATCGCACACGTATCTGGCTGGGATCGAGCGACAGCTTGAAGTGGCCCTGCAGAAGTAATCCACGATCTCCGCCGGAGCCGTCATGCCCCTCGCCCGCCCTCTTCGCTTGAACTGCAGCCGCCTTGGCGCGGCGCTTGTGCTGGCCGCCTCCAGCGTTGCTGCGCACGCCGCCTCGGGCGATTGCTTTGAGCAGGCCGGTACCTATCAGGGCGTCAACCCGACGGTGCTGCGCGCCATCGTGTGGTTTGAATCGAAGGGTGATGCGGGCGCCATCCACCGCAACGCAGATGGCTCGGTCGACATCGGCCAGGCGCAGATCAATTCAATCCACTTCAGCACGCTGGCGCGCTACGGCGTGCCGCGCCGTACACTGACCGACGCCTGCGTCAACGTGTTCGTAGCGGCCTGGCTGCTCAAGCAGAAGATGGTCCGCCATGGAAATACATGGCGGGCCATCGGCGCGTATCACTCGGAAACGCCTGCCCACCGCGACGCCTATGCGCGCAGCATCCAGCGGGTGCTGATGTCGTGGGGGGAATTGCGGGCCGACCGCTGAATCGGGTCCGGCCCTGGAACCAGGCTGCCGCTCAGTAGTACGAGACGGCGGCGTATGCCTGACGTGCGCCGATGGCACGGCGCTCGCCGCTGACCAGGCGCATCAGCTCATCCTGACGCGGGCAGACCAGCGCACGCACACGGGCGTCGTTGGCCAGAATGCGCATCATCAGGTCGCGCTTGCGCTGTATTTCTTCGTGCGACAAGGCCGGACGCAGACCGTGGCCCAAGCGCTCCATGTGCGCCGCGCATTCGCGCTCCAGCAAGCTCACTTCGTCCCAGTCGCCGCGTTCTGCAGCATCCACCATGTCTTCGGACAGGCTGGCGATGGCCTCGTAGCAGGCAAACAGGCCGGCGCTGTCGGAAACCGTATGGATCGGGCGGGCGGCGGTGGCGACAGTCCAGGACATGCTGTGCTCCAGAGTCAAACGTTGTTGTTTGCAGCAAGCTAGTGCAATAGGCATGCCTGGCCGGTGCCGAGCCGTTTCCCACCCGCCCGGAAATGCCGCCAAAGCCTTTGCTGGCTTGGGTTCGGAGGATACGGAGAGCGTCCGGCGGCGGGCATCGCAGACTCGAAAAACGGCCACTCGGGGCGAAGTTGTTACGTTTCTGGAACGTAACGCGTAACGGGGCCGTAACGCCTTCACACCGCGAGCCGCCTAGCGCCTTGCACGACCAAATGCGCTTTCATTCCGGGGCGGGGCCCCACCTAGAGCGGTTACAATCACGCCTTTCCGTGAACGACGCGCACAGCCCGGATTCCACTGTGCTGCCGCCTCCTCCCGCGTCACGCAACCCCTTGATTTAGAGCCTTTTTCACCATGAGCCTCCAATGCGGCATCGTCGGTCTGCCGAACGTCGGTAAGTCGACCCTGTTCAATGCCCTGACCAAAGCCGGCATCGCCGCCGAGAACTACCCGTTCTGCACGATCGAGCCCAACGTCGGCGTGGTGGAAGTGCCGGACGCCCGTTTGCAGGCGCTGGCCGACATCGTCAAGCCCGAGCGGGTGCTGCCGGCAGTGGTCGAGTTCGTCGACATTGCAGGCCTGGTGGCGGGCGCCTCCAAGGGTGAGGGGCTGGGCAACCAGTTCCTGGCCAACATTCGCGAGACGGATGCCATCACGCACGTGGTGCGCTGTTTCGAAGATGAAAACGTGATCCACGTCGCCGGCAAGGTCGACCCGATCGCCGACATCGAGGTCATCAACACCGAACTGGCCCTCGCTGACCTGGCTACGGTGGAAAAGGCGCTGCAGCGCTACACCAAGGCCGCCAAGTCGGGCAACGACAAGGAAGCCGCCAAGCTGGTCGCCGTGCTGGAAAAAGCGCAGAAGGTGCTGGACGAAGCCAAGCCCGTGCGCGGCCTGAACCTGACCGACGACGAATGGGCAACCATCAAGCCGCTGTGCCTGATCACCGCGAAGCCGACCATGTACGTTGCCAACGTGCGCGAAGACGGCTTCGAGAACAACCCGCATCTGGATGCCGTGCGCAACTACGCCGCGCAGACGAATTCGCCGGTGGTGGCTGTGTGCGCCGCCATCGAAGCCGAAATCGCGGATCTGGATGACGCCGACAAGGCCGAATTCCTTGCCGACATCGGCATGGACGAACCCGGCCTGAACCGCGTGATCCGCGCGGCCTTCAAGCTGCTGGGCCTGCAAACCTACTTCACCGCCGGTGTGAAGGAAGTGCGCGCCTGGACGATCCACATCGGCGACACGGCGCCCCGCGCCGCAGCGGCCATCCACACCGACTTCGAACGCGGCTTCATCCGCGCCCAGACCATTTCGTACGACGATTTCATCCAGTACAAGGGCGAACAGGGTGCCAAGGAAGCCGGCAAGATGCGCGCCGAAGGCAAGGAATACATCGTCAAGGACGGCGACGTGCTGCACTTCCTGTTCAACGTCTGACCCCGCGCACGTCCAACGAGAAAGCCCCGCAGTGATTGCGGGGCTTTTTTCATGGGCGAGGCGCGAGCACGCAGCGGTGGCCCGCCAGACGAATGCCGTCCCCGCCCTTGTAACGTTGAGGCGGCCCAGCATCACTTTTTTACACGCGGGCAAGTGAACAAGACGGCTTCGATGCTCGGCAAGGCCCATCGCTGCGCCATTTTCACGTCGCTGGCACGCCGGTTGCGTGAAACACGGCAGATACGCTGAACCCCGGCAGGCCGCTTCCGCCCGGGGCAGCCCGCCGCCCCGACTGGCATTCAGCCAGGACCGTTCGGACGGCGCACTCGCCCAACGCCATGAGTTCGCAATCGCCTCCGCCCTTGTCTGCAATTGACGACATCGACGCCTCGACCGGTATCGGCAGCAACGCTGCCATCCAGTCGCGCGGGGTGTTGCTGTGCCTGTCCGAACCCAATCTGCGCATCCATCAGGTGAGTGAAAACCTGGAGGCCGCGCTGGGTACGCCACTGGCCACCGCGCTGCAGGCGCCTGTTGACCATGTCATCGGCACGGCGGGGCGCGAGGTGCTGGAGCGCGCCCTGGGCACGCACAGCATCGACGGACACCCCTTGTATATCGGCACACTCCTGACGCCGCACGGGCACGCACTCGACGCGGTGGTGCATCGGCACAAGGGCACACTCATCCTGGAGGTGGAACCCGCCATGCATGCGGCCGACGGCGCGTTTGCGTCGATGTATCCGCTGGTGCGCACCTTTGTCGCCAGCCTGCAAGCCGTAGGCACGATCGATGCGCTGACGGACCTCGCCGCGCGCGAAGTCCACCACCTCACCCACTTTGGCCGCGTCACGATCTACCGCATTGAGCGCGATGGCTCCTTGCAAGCGCTCGCTGAAGCGCGCAACGAGGCCTATGACACGCTGGTCGGTACGCACCTGTCTGGCGCCGGCATAACGCCCGAACTGCGCAATCTGTATAGCCACAACCCCTTGCGCCTGGTGGCAGACGTCGACGACACGCCGGTGGGGCTGGTGCCCCCGCTGCATCCGTCCACCGGGCGGACGACCGATCTGACCTACGCGGCCTTGCGCGCGGCTTCCGATGCGCAGCGCGAAACCATGCGCCGCATGGGCGCGAAGGCGTCGCTCACGCTGGCGCTTACGGTGCGCGGGAACCTGTGGGGCTTGATCGCCTGCCACCATGCGACGCCCTGTTCGTTGTCGTTTGAAGTGCGCACGGCATGCGAACACCTGGCGCAGATTCTGTCGCTGCAGATCGAAGCGAAGGAAGATCGCGCCGAGATCGCCCACCGGCTGGAACTGCGACGCATCCTTGTGCGCCTGCTGGCCGCGATGGCCGACCGTGACCATTTCCACGAAGGCCTGCTCGAACATCCCGCCGATCTGCTGCGCTTTGCCTCGGCCAGCGGCGCCGCCATCGTTCGCCAGGGCGAGTGCGTGCGCATCGGTGCCGCGCCTGACGAAGCCAGCATCCTGCGCCTGACCGAATGGCTGGCCAATGCGCACCCCGGGGAGGTCTTCCACACCGACCGTGTGGCCGCCACCTACCCGGACAGCGCAGCGCTGCTGCCCCAGGCCAGTGGCGTGCTGGCCGTGCAGGTTTCGCAACTGCATCGCCACTACGTGCTGTGGTTCCGCCCCGAAACCCCGCACACCGTGCGCTGGGCGGGCGACGCACCGGACGCGGCCATCGCCCACGACAGCCAGCACGTGCTGGGCCGCACCCGCCACTGGCAGGAGCGCATCGCGCACACTTCGCGCCCGTGGCGCACAAGCGAAGTGGAAACCGCCGCGGAGTTCCGCTACGCCGTCCTGAACATCGTGCTGCGCCGCGCGGAAGAAGCCGCGGAGTTGGCCAGCGAACTGCGCCGCGCCAACCACGAACTGGAAGCGTTTTCGTATTCCGTATCGCACGACTTGCGCGCGCCGCTGCGCCACATCGCCGGCTATGCCGAACTACTGGACGAGATGGAGGGCCAGCACGTCTCGGCACGCGGGCGGCACTTTCTGCAGACGATCTCGGAGTCGTCGCGCTTTGCAGGCAAGCTGGTCGACGATCTGCTGACCTTTTCGCAGATGGGCCGCGGCGCGCTTCATCTGACCGACGTCGATCTCGCACAGCTCGTGCGCGGCGTCGTGCGCGATCTGACGCCAGACCAGGGACGTCGCCATATTGAATGGGACATCGCCACCTTGCCGGTGGTGCGCGCCGACCCGGCATTCCTGCAACTGGCGATGCGCAACCTGCTCTCCAACGCAGTCAAATACACGCGCGGCCGTGACCCGGCGCGCATCCATATCGACGCCGAACAGACCGACGCCGAAACCATCGTGCGCATTGCCGACAACGGCGTGGGCTTCTCGATGGAATACGTGGCCAAGCTGTTCGGCGTGTTCCAGCGGCTGCATCGCATGGACGAGTTCGAGGGCACCGGCATCGGCCTGGCCAATGTGCGGCGCATCATCGATCGCCACGGCGGCCGCACCTGGGCCGAGGGCGAGCTTGATCGCGGCGCGACGTTCTACTTCGCGCTGCCGCGCACGCCGGACCCGCAGGCGGCATCCGCAGCGGGCCTCCGCACACCCGTGACTCGCGATGCCTGATGGTTCTTTCCACGCTCATTGCCACCATGCTCAAACCCATCCTGCTCGTTGAAGACAATCCGAACGACCTCGAGCTGACCCTGCTGGCGCTGGAGCGCAGCCAGCTTGCCAACGATGTGGTCGTCACCCGCGACGGCGCTGAAGCGCTGGACTACCTGCACGCGCGCAACCTGTACGCGCAACGCGTGCCGGGCAACCCTGCCGTGGTGCTGCTCGACTTGAAGCTGCCCAAGGTCGACGGGCTGGAAGTGCTGGCCGAGATCCGTGCCACGCCCGCGCTCAAGAGCCTGCCCGTGGTCATGCTCACGTCGTCGCGCGAAGAAACCGATCTGCTGCGCAGCTACGAACTGGGCGTCAACGCCTACGTGGTCAAACCGGTGGAGTTCCGGGCGTTTGTCGATGCGATTGCCGACCTGGGCGTATTCTGGGCGGTGCTCAATGAACCGCCGCCCGGCTCCACCCGGGCACGCCGCACGTTGCTGCCGGCAAGCTAGCGGCCCATCCGGAGCATTCGCCCCCATGCCCAATCTTCAACTGCTGCTGGTCGAAGACAATCCGCTCGACGCAGAACTTACGCGCGCACGGCTGGAAACCGCCAACCTGCAGGCTGACACCACGCTGGTCGACAACGAGACCGACTTCATCGCCCAACTGAGCGCGCGAACCTTCGACGCCATCCTGGCCGACTACATGCTGCCGCAGTTCACGGGGGCGGAGGCGCTCGACATTGCGCGCCGCATGGCACCGCAAACGCCGTTCATCTTCGTGTCGGGTGCGCTGGGCGAAGAGCATGCGGTGGACATGCTCAAACGCGGCGCCACCGATTACGTCATCAAGCAGCGCCTGCAGCGCCTGCCCGTGGTGCTGCTGCGGGCGCTGGCCGAAGCAGCCGAACGCCGCCAGCGCATCGCCGCAGAAGCTGCCCTGCGCGAAGCGGAAACGCACTTCCGCCTGCTGATCAACGCGCTCAAGGAGCACGCCGTGCTCTCGCTCGACCCGCAGGGCATCGTGCGCACCTGGAATGCGGCGTCGCGCAGCATTCTTGGTTATGCGCGCGAAGACATCCTCGGCAAATCGGCGGAGATTCTGTATCCGCAGGCCGCGCGCGAGGCAGGTGAATTCCAGCGCAAGCTCGAACGCGTGCGCCGCGAAGGCAGCCTCACCGACGACCGCTGGATGCTGCGCAAGGACGGCACGCCGTTCTACGCATCCAGCGTGGTCACCGCCATCCACAACGAGACGGGGCAACTGGTCGGCTTCTCCAAGATCATCCGCGACTCCACGGAAGAGCGCATCGCGGCCGACGCCCTGCGCCGTGCCAAGGAAGAAGCCGAGACCGCCAACCACGCCAAGGACCACTTCCTGGCCGTGCTCTCGCATGAGCTGCGCACGCCGCTCACGCCAATTCTGACCGCCGTGCATCTGCTGGAACTGCGCCAGGATCTGCCTGCGTATGTGGTCGCGCAGCTCGAAGTCGTGCGCCGCAACGCCGAACTGGAAGCACGCCTGATCGACGACCTGCTCGACATCACCGGCATTGCGCGCGGCAAGCTGGCCGTGAGCTTTGCGCTGGTCGACCTGTATCCGCTGCTGGAGAGCACGCTGGAGATGTCGCGCAACGACATGCAGGCCAAGCGGCTGTCGCTCAAGACGCGCTTCGAGGCGGGCCGCAGTCGGCTGTATGCCGACGGCGCGCGCATCCAGCAGGTGATCTGGAACCTGGTGCGCAACGCCGTCAAGTTCACGCCCGAAGGCGGCGCCATCGGGGTGCGCGTCTGGAACCCCTCGCCCTCCACCGTGGCCGTGGCCGTGAAGGACAACGGCATCGGCATCGAACCCGACGCGCTGCCGCGTATCTTCTCGGCGTTCGAGCAGGCCGATGCATCGATCACACAGCGCTTTGGCGGGCTTGGCCTGGGCCTGGCGATTGCCTATGCGCTGGTGCAGAAGCATGAGGGTTCATTGATCGCTGAGAGCGCCGGCCGCCACGAGGGCGCCACGTTCACGCTCACGCTGCCGCTGGCCACCGAGATGGTGCAGCCCGAGACGCCGCCGTCGCCGCCCTTGCCACGCGCCCAACCGACGCGCGGCCTGCACGTGCTGCTGGTGGAAGACAACGCCGATACAGCCGAAGCCATGTCGCAGATGCTGGAGATCCTCGGCCACAGCGTCGCCGTGGCCAATGGCGCGCGCACGGCCATGCAAGCCGCTGAATCCGGCACGTTCGATCTGCTGATCAGCGATATCGGCCTGCCGGACGGCAGCGGCCTGGACGTGGTGCGCGTTTTTGCCGAGCGGCAAGCCGCCCCGTCGATCGCGATTACGGGTTACGGCATGGAAGAAGACATCGCCCGCTGTCGTGACGCGGGCTTTACGGATCACCTGACCAAACCGGTGGACTTCAAGCGGCTGGAAACGCTGATGGCCGGCTATCTGGCCGCGCGCGACGCGCGCACCACCGGCGTGGGCGCGGGATAAGCCGCGCCAGAATGCCGCAGGACAGTCACCCTAGCGGCGCAACAGGCCCCATGCTGCAGATAGCAGCATGGCGCCTACCACGGCGGCCGTCCACGCCATGATCTGCCCATCGGCATACAGGTGGGCGAACTGGCCGCTGTAGTAACCGACCAACGCTCCAATTCCGCCCGTCGCCAGCGCAGCCGCCCATCCCAGGCGTTTGCCTGCGGGATGCAGCCAACGCGCCGCCACGCCCACCGCCAACCCGATCCACAGCGGCCCGATCCACCCCATGCCTGTTCTCCGTATTGCTCTTGAGCGATTCAACTGGACGCGTACCTTAGCGCAGGACGCAGCGGAAGGCCACGGCGGTGCCCCGCGCGGCGCGTGACGAATAACCGACATTCATCCATACACGTCACCAGATTTGACCTGTGTCCTGCTGATCCGGGGGCCGGGCGTTATAATCCAGAGTGCTCAAAATTCGTGCCGTTTCTTTAACCGGCCGCCCCACATGCAGTTGCTGACGCTCGGAATCAACCACCACACTGCGCCGCTTTCCCTGCGCGAGAAGGTGGCGTTTCCGCTCGAGCAGCTCAAGCCCGCGCTGGGCACGCTGCGCCAGCATCTGCCCCACCTCAGAAGCACGGCAGAAGCCGCCATTCTCTCCACCTGCAATCGCACCGAAATCTACTGCGCCACCGACGGCAACCTGCCTGAACAGACCGCGCACGAACATGCCATTCGCTGGCTGGCGCAGCACCACAACATCGACGCCGGCGAACTTGCGCCCCATGTGTATTCGCTCGGCCAGTCGCTGGCCGTACGCCATGCGTTCCGCGTGGCCAGCGGGCTCGATTCCATGGTGCTGGGTGAGACGCAGATCCTCGGCCAGATGAAAGACGCCGTGCGCACCGCCACCGAGGCGGGCGCCCTGGGCACGTACCTGAATCAGCTGTTCCAGCGCACCTTTGCGGTGGCCAAGGAAGTGCGCGGCACGACCGAGATCGGCGCGCATTCCGTGTCGATGGCCGCCGCCGCCGTTCGCCTGGCGCAGCGCATCTTTGAGTCGATCGCTGATCAGCGCGTCCTGTTCATCGGCGCCGGCGAGATGATCGAGCTGTGCGCCACCCACTTCGCCGCGCAGACGCCGCGCGAAGTGGTGATCGCCAACCGCACGCTGGAACGCGGCGAGAAGCTGGCCGAATCGCTGTCGAACCAGGGCTTGAACGCCCGCGCCGTGCGTCTGGCCGAACTGCCGACCAAGCTTGCCGAATTCGACATCGTTGTCTCGTGCACCGCCAGCACGCTGCCCATCATCGGCCTGGGCGCCGTTGAGCGCGCCATCAAGCAGCGCCGCCACCGCCCGATGTTCATGGTCGACCTGGCGGTGCCGCGCGACATCGAACCCGAAGTCGCACGTCTGTCCGACGTGTTCCTCTACACCGTGGACGACCTGGGCGCCATCGTGCGCGAAGGCAACGCGCTGCGACAGGCCGCCGTGGCGCAGGCCGAGGCCATCATCGAAACGCGCGTGCTGAACTTCATGCACTGGCTCGATGCGCGCAGCGTGGTGCCGATCATTCGCGATCTGCACGCCCAGGCTGAAACGCTGCGCCAAGGTGAACTGGAACGCGCCCAGCGCATGCTCGCCCGCGGCGACGATCCGGCGCTGGTGCTCGAAGCACTGTCGCAGGCGCTCACCAAGAAATTCCTCCACGGCCCGACGCATGCCCTGAACCATGCGCAGGGCGAAGGCCGCGAACAGCTCATCGACCTGCTGCCGGCGCTATTCCGCCAGTCCAGCCACTCCGAGCGCTAGCGGCCAGCGCATCGCACGTGCGCCGCATGGTTTCACGCCCGGCGCGCAACATCTGGCGCGGTATCATGCGCCGCCTCCGCTTCCAGCGTTTCCCTCCGCGACTGCCCGAATGAAGCCCAGCATGCTGTCCAAGCTCGACCAACTGGCCGAGCGCATCGTCGAAATCAACGCGCTGCTTGCGCGTGAAGACGCCACCGCCAACCTCGACCAATATCGCAAGCTCACGCGCGAACACGCCGAGCTGGAGCCCGTGGTCGCGCAATTTGCCGCATGGAAGCAGGCGGAGGAAGACATCGCCACCGCGCAGGAGCTGGCGGCCGATCCGGACATGAAGGCGTTTGCGGAAGACGAACTGCGTGCCGCGCGCGAGCGGATGGAATCCCTCGAAGGCGAACTGCAACGTCTGCTGCTGCCAAAAGACCCGAACGACCATCGCAACATCTTCGTGGAAATCCGCGCCGGCACGGGCGGCGATGAATCGGCACTCTTTGCCGGCGACCTGCTGCGGATGTACACGCGCTACGCCGAACGGCAGCGCTGGCAGGTGGAGATCGTGAGCGAATCGCCGTCGGACCTGGGCGGCTACAAGGAAGTGATCGCGCGACTGGTAGGCGAAGGAGCGTACTCACGCCTGAAGTTCGAATCGGGCGGCCACCGCGTGCAGCGCGTGCCGGCCACCGAGGCACAGGGACGTATCCACACGTCGGCCTGTACGGTGGCGATCATGCCCGAGGCCGATGCGCTGGCCGACATCCAGATCAACCCGGCCGATCTGCGCATCGATACGTTCCGCGCGTCCGGCGCAGGCGGCCAGCACATCAACAAGACGGATTCCGCCGTGCGCATCACCCACCTGCCGACAGGCCTGGTGGTGGAATGCCAGGACGACCGCAGCCAGCACCGTAACAAGGACCGCGCCATGCAAGTCCTTGCCGCGCGCCTGAAGGATCGCCAGGAGCGCGAGGCGCAAGCCAAGGAAGCCAGCGCGCGCAAGAGCCTGATCGGCTCGGGCGACCGGTCCGACCGCATCCGCACGTACAACTTCCCGCAAGGCCGCGTGACCGATCACCGCATCAACCTGACGCTGTACAAAATCGACGCGATCATGGACGGCGACATCGATGAACTCGTGGGCGCGTTGGCTGCTGAGCACCAGGCGGAACAGCTCGCGGCGCTGGGCGAAGACGCCTGATCGCCCAATCGTTAAAAAGCGCGCTCTCCGTAACATCCGCTTGCGTTTGATACAGCTTTGCGCGATGGCGAGACGGTCCCGCGTTCCTATAATCGATCTCGATCACGCCGAGTGCATCGCCGGTCGCATCCGGCACGCACTCACCAACAAGCGCGGCAACATCACGATTAGGAGAATCGCAATGCGTACCCAACTGCTGGCTATTACCGTCGCCACCACCCTCGCACTCGGCCTGGCCGCCTGCGGCAAGAAAGACGAGGCCACCGACCAGGCGGCCAAGAGCGCGATGGAGCAATCGAAGGACGCCGCCAAACAGGCGCTCGACAACGCCGGCACCGCCGTGACCAAGGCCGCGGACGCCGCCAAGGTGGAACTGTCGCAAGCGGCTTCGGACGCGCAAGTCTCCGCCTCGGGCGCGCTGGCGCAGGCCAAGGAGGCCGCCAAGACCGCGGCCGACAAGACGGCCGACGCGGCCAAGGTTGCAGCAGACAAAACCGCTGACGCCACCAAGGAAGCGGCCAACAAGGTCAAGGACGCGACCAAGCAGTAAGCGCCGCTCAACCGCACAGCCCCGCTCGCGGGCCCGCGCCACATCGGCCGGGCCCGTGTTATTTTGTGCGCCCGATCTCCGCTGCCAGTCTGTTGCCGTGTCGTCTGTTCCCGTCATTTCGCCCGAAACCCTGGCTCGTGTGGCCGATGCGCTGACAGCGCTGGCCCGTGCCGGCCTGCCCGCACTGGAAGCACGCATGCTGGTCTCGCACGTGACGGGCCTGTCGCGCGTGCAACTCATCACGCAAGACACTTGCGCCATCGACGTGGCCGCGCGCGCGCGTGTCAGCGAACTCGCGGCGCGCCGCTTGGCCGGCGAGCCGATGGCGTATCTGCTCGGCGAACGTGAATTCTTCGGCCGCACCTTCAAGGTGACGCCCGCCGTGCTGATCCCGCGCCCTGATACCGAATTGCTGGTCGAACAGGCGCTGGACCACCTCGAGGAGTGCGATGCGCCGGCCGTGCTCGACATGGGCACGGGCAGCGGCATCATCGCCATCACGATTGCGCTGGCGCGGCGCGACGCGCGCGTGTGGGCCACCGACGCCTCCGCCGATGCGCTGGCCGTGGCGATCGACAACGCCAAGGCGCTCGGTGCCACCAACGTCCAGACTGCGCTGGGCGACTGGTACGGCGCGCTGGCCGGAACCGATGCGCCACCCGCCTTCGACCTGATCGCCAGCAACCCGCCCTACATCGCCGCCACCGACGCGCACCTCGACCAAGGCGACCTGCGCTTCGAGCCCGACAGCGCCCTCACCGACCACGATGACGGCCTGCGCCACCTGCGCAGCATCGTCGCCGGGGCGCCGGCGCGGCTCGTCTCCGGGGGATGGCTGCTGGTCGAACACGGCTACGACCAAGGCGAACCTGTGCGTGCGCTGCTGGGCGGCGCGGGATTCGCCAACGTCTTCACCGCGCAGGACCTGGCCGGCCACGACCGGTGCAGCGGCGGGCAATGGCCGGATCAAAACGCCGGTGCGCGTTCCTCGCTAAAATAGACGGGTTTTCCAATGTGGATGTCAGCTCGGGAACCCGGCTGCCGCCCCTCACCCAATCGAGTCTCCCCATGAGCACCACGCACGAAAAGATCGACCAGATCGTCAAAGGCCACCCCGTCGTCCTCTTCATGAAGGGCACGGCGCAATTCCCGATGTGCGGCTTTTCGGGCCGCGCCATCCAGATCCTGAAGGCCTGCGGCGTGGACCGTCCGCACACCGTCAACGTGCTGGAAGACGACGAAATCCGCCAGGGCATCAAGGACTACGCCAACTGGCCGACCATTCCGCAGCTCTATGTCAACGGCGAGTTCATCGGCGGCTCGGACATCATGATGGAGATGTACCAGAGCGGCGAGCTGCAGCCGCTGCTGGCTGCTTGAGCTACGGTCTCATTTCAGCGTGACTCCGACCCCGAACGCCACGGCTCAGACGCCACCCGTGCGCCGCATCATCGTGGCGATCACGGGGGCGTCAGGGGCAATTTACGGGGTGCGGCTGCTGCAGGTTCTGGAGGGCCTACGTGAAACAGCGGGGGTGGAATCGCACCTGCTGATGTCGCCCGCAGGGCTGATGAACGTGCAGCATGAGCTGCACATGGCACGCGAAGAGGTGGAAGCGCTGGCGCACGTCGTGCATAACGTGCGCGATATCGGCGCGACCATTGCCAGCGGCTCGTTTGCGGCGGAAGCAATGGTGGTCGCGCCCTGCTCGATGAAGACGCTGGCGGCCGTCGCGCATGGCCTGTCAGACAACCTCATTGCGCGCGCTGCCGACGTCACGCTCAAGGAGCGCCGCCGCCTCATCCTGATGGTGCGCGAAACGCCGTTGAATCTGGCGCACCTGCGCAACATGACGGCCGTCACAGAGATGGGCGGAATCGTGTTTCCGCCCGTGCCGGGCTTTTACCAGCGCCCCAAGACGATCGACGACCTAGTCGACCACACGGTCGGGCGCGTGCTGGATCTGATCGGCTTGCCGCAGACGTTGGCGCCGGGCTGGCGGGGCTTGCGTTCAACGGACTAGACGCTGATCAGCCGACTGCCGATCAGCGGTGGTGGTAATTGAAGTACACCGAAGGTCCACCCCAATAGCCGCCGTAATAGGCGGGATAAGCCGGTGCGGCATAAACCGGCGCAGGCGCCACAGCCACCGGCGCCGGATACACAGCACATCCCCCAAGCGTCGCGGCCAACAAGGCCAGAGCCACGATTTTCATGATTAGCGTCCTTCGGCCCCGCTAGTGGAGCCATGTCGACGTTATAAGCCGGCGCGAGCGACGCCGGCGTCATGCGGGTGTAAGCGGTGTAACCGAAAACTACGAACGGGTGTTCGTAAGTTCACTGCTTAGGCATCGGCTTACCTGCAGAAGGCTTGGCCGTCGCGGCGGGCGCGGACGCGGCCACACCGGACGCCGCAGGCGGTTTGGGTGCATTCGGGTCGACTTCCGCACGCATCTGGTCCATGACCGCCCCGGCGCGCGGCGCCCAAAGGAATTCCACCGTGCCGTTCTGTGGCTCTTCAGGAATCGCATACATCGTGATGATCGTCTGCTGACCCGCCCAACGTGCGCGAAGCGAATCGACCGTCTTGCCAGACTTCAGCTTGAGCGGCGCCTTGCCCTCCTGCGCGGGCTTGCCGTAGCGGTCGGACAGGGCCTGGAAGACGCGCTGCTCGGTATCCACGCCACGCGTGGGCACGAACATCCCGGCGATGTTGCCGTCCTGGTCGATCAGCAGCACGGCCTGCGGTCCATCCATCAACTCGGGGCGCGATGCCTGGGGCACGCCCAGCGAACGCGTGCGGCCGTGCGATTCCAGCGCGTCGGAGCAGTATTCGGCGACGTCCTTGCCGCCATTGGCGCGTACGTCCTCGCACGAGGGCAGCTTGCGCAACGGCTTGCCGAGCGGGAAGGCGTCGAGCAGCACCGCCACATCGCCGGGGTCGCGCACCGCCTTGGGTGCGGCAGCCTTGGAAGCGGGAGCAGCCTTGGATGCAGGTGCAGCAAACGCCACGGGCGCGAGTAACGAGGTCGAGATGGCAAGCGCGGCAGTTGCAGTGGCGCGTCGCGTCCAGCAGGTCATGCGAACTCCAGGAAGGAAAGAGCCGAGAGTGTGCCATGCGGGAATCCAGGCACACGGGAAAGCGGTTCTGACTGGCCGCCAGCGTCATGCGTTCCCGTCAACCGAACGGCTGACCCGCCGAAGACCGCTCGATTACACGCCATTTGACGTGGTTATCGGCCCGATGCGGCCGGAAACATTATCAAAATGTTGCCGCTTTTGATCTCGCAAAGGTCCGGCGGGTAAAATCTCGGCGGCACAGACGAATGACCGGCAGGACCGAAGCGTCACGTTCCTCGGCCCGCCGCCTAGACGCGATCTCATTTTGAACATTCCCTCCGCTGTTTCCTCCCGCATGCCGTCAGCCGCCCGCGCTGTACGCACCCGTTCGGTAGCCCGCTATGCGCGGCTGGCCGTCGGCCTGCTGGCGCTGGCTTCGGCGCATGCTGCGCTGGCCTTCGGCTTCAACGATGTGGCCGCACGCGCCAAGCAACTGGCCGCCAAGCCTTACCAGGCGCCCGCCGACACCCTGCCGCGCGAACTGCGCGAACTGCGCTACGACCAGTACCGCGAAATCCGCTTCAAGTCCGACCAGGCCTATTGGCGCCGTGACAAGCTGCCGTTCGAACTCGGCTTCTTCCACGAGGGTTCGTACTACGACCAGCCTGTGAAGATCAACGAGGTGTCGCCCGCCGGCGTGCGCGAAATCCGCTTCGACCCGCGCCTGTTCGACTACGGCCCGGTCAAGCTCGATCCGAAACAGGTGCAGAAGCTCGGCTTTGCCGGTTTCCGCGTGCACTATCCGATGAACACGCCCAAGTACAAGGATGAGGTCATCGTGTTCCTGGGCGCGTCGTACTTCCGCGGCATCGGCAAGGGGCAGGTCTACGGCCTGTCCGCGCGCGGTCTGGCCATCGACACCGCGCTCAATTCGGGCGAGGAATTCCCCCGCTTCACCGATTTCTGGATCGAACGTCCCGCGGCCAACGCCAAGGAACTGACAATCTACGCGCTGCTCAACTCGCGCCGCGCCACGGGTGCCTACCGCTTTGTCATCAAGCCGGGCAGCGATACGGCGGTCGACGTCAAGGCACAGGTGTACATGCGCGAAAACGTGAGCAAGCTGGCCATCGCACCGCTCACCAGCATGTTCTTCTTTGGCGAGAATCAGCCGGCGCCTGCGCTGGATTTCCGCCCCGAGGTGCACGACTCCGACGGCTTGTCGGTGCTTTCCGGCACGGGTGAATGGATCTGGCGTCCGCTGACGAACCCCAAGCGCCTGCTGGTCAGCTCGTTCGGGACGACCAATCCGGGCGGCTTCGGCCTGATGCAGCGTGACCGCGCGTTCTCCAGCTACCAGGAAATCGGCGACCGCTATGAACTGCGCCCGAGCGCGTGGGTCGAGCCCGTCGGCAAATGGGGCGCGGGCCGCGTGGAACTTGTGCAGATCCCGACGCCCGACGAGACGAACGACAACGTGGTCGCCTACTGGGTGCCCGAGAACCCGCCCAAGCCGCATCAGCCGTTCAACCTCGAATACCGCCTGCTGTGGCAGAAGGATGCCGACAAGAAGCCGGCGCTGGCATGGGTTACGCAGACGCGCCGCTCGCACGGCTGGACCACCAAGCGCCCCGACGAGCGCAAGCCTGACGATACGATCGCCTTCGTGGTCGACTTTGAAGGCCCCGCACTGGCCAAGCTGGCGCCGAATGCACCGGTTGAGCCGGTGTTCTCGGCAGATGCCAACGGCAAGATCGAATCGATCTTCGGCCAGCCCAACACCGCGACCGGCGGCTGGCGCGTGACCGTGCGCCTCAAGCGGGTCGACGACGACAAACCCGTCGAATTGCGCGGCTACCTGCGCAGCGGCGGCACCGGACTCTCCGAGACGTGGAGCTACCTGTTACCTCCGGGCTGAACGTGACGACAGCCCAGACTGTCGGTGCTGCCGGCGCCGCCCCCTCCACCAGCCCTGCCACAGCGCAGTCTGTGGCAGACCATTACCTTGAAGCGCTGCCGCTGGCGGCCGATGCGCGTGCTGCGCTGCTGCACGACGCGGGCATCACCGCTGGCGACGACGATGCAGCGGCGCTTGCCAAGCTGCATCGCGCACTGGCCAGGCTCGACCCGGCGCAGACAACCTCGCTTGACGCCGACGCGCCGGCCTACGCCTCCGTAGGCTCGCGCCTGGATGCCGCCTATGGCGCCACGCGCGCCAATGCTGCATCGACGGAGCCCACTGCTGAACCGGTACCGCCGCTTGAGCACGATAGCCAGGGCCGCATCCATCTGGATACGGGCCCCGCACCCGCGCGCCGGTCGATGGTGCCGTGGCCGTGGGTGCTCGGGCCCATCTGGCGCGCGCGCAAGGCCATCGACCGCTGGATGCACGGCGGCCAGAAGCCGGTGCCGTATGAAGCGCCCGACTCGCCCGACCCGAAAGGCATCTGGCGCTTCGTTGGGGCGCGCCGGCGCCTGACGCTTCTCGCGCTGATGATCGCGCAGACCATCGCTGCCACCTGGGCGATGAGCACAGTGCTGCCATACCACGGCGCAGACTGGCTCGAAGCCATCATCATCGTGCTGTTTGCGGTGCTGTTCTGCTGGGTGTCAGCTGGCTTCTGGACGGCCATCACCGGCTTCCTGCTGCTGGCCTTCCACGGCGACCGCTTCGTCATCTCGCGCCGCGCCACGCCCGACGCCACGATTCCGGACGATGCGCGCACGGCCATCGTCATGCCGATCTGCAATGAAGATGTGCAGCGCGTGTTCGCGGGGCTGCGCGCGACGTACGAGTCGTTGCAGCGCACGGGACACCTGGAGCACTTCGACTTCTTCGTGCTGTCGGACTCCGGCGACCCGGACATCCGCACGGCAGAAGCCGACGCATGGCTGCACATCTGCCGCGCGCTCGATGGTTTCGGCCGCATCTTCTACCGCTGGCGCCGCCACCGCGTGAAGCGCAAGAGCGGCAACATCGACGATTTCTGCCGGCGCTGGGGCGGCAAATACCGCTACATGATCGTGCTCGACGCCGACAGCGTGATGAGCGGCGATTGCCTGACGCGCCTCGTGCAGTTGATGGAAGGCGCGCCAAGCGCGGGCATCATCCAGACCGCGCCGCGCGCCGCCGGCCGCGACACGCTGTATGCGCGTATCCAGCAATTCGCCACGCGCGTGTACGGGCCGCTGTTCACCGCTGGCCTGCACTACTGGCAACTCGGCGAGTCGCACTACTGGGGCCACAACGCCATCATCCGGCTGGACCCGTTCATCAAGCACTGCGCGCTGGCGCCGATTCCGGGCAAGGGCTCGCTTTCCGGCGAGATCATGTCGCACGATTTTGTCGAAGCCGCGCTGATGCGGCGCGCCGGCTGGGCCGTGTGGATCGCCTACGACCTCGACGGCAGCTACGAAGAAATGCCGCCCAACCTGCTCGACGAACTGGGCCGCGACCGCCGCTGGTGCCACGGCAACCTCATGAACTTCCGCCTGTTCGGCGCGCCGGGCTTTCACCGTGTGCACCGCGCGGTGTTCATCACCGGCGTGATGGCGTATCTGTCGGCGCCGCTGTGGTTCCTGTTTCTGATCCTGTCGACAGCCCTGCTGGCCAAGCACACGCTGATCGCGCCGGAATACTTCACGCAGCCCCGCCAGCTCTTCCCGATCTGGCCGGAGTGGCATCCGGAAAAAGCCGCCGCGCTGTTTTCCGCCACCGCCACCGTCCTGTTCCTGCCGAAGATCCTGAGCGTGCTCGTCCTGTGGGCGCAGGGGCCGAAACGCTTTGGCGGGGCGATCCACTTGGCGTTGTCGATGGCAATCGAGGCGGTGTTCTCGGTGCTGGCCGCGCCGGTGCGCATGCTGTTCCACACGCGCTTTGTGACCGCCGCGTTCCTCGGCTGGAAGGTGCACTGGAAGTCGCCGCCGCGCGAAGATGCACAGACGCATTGGAGCGACGCCGTACGCCGCCACGGCCTGCACACCGTCATCGGCATCGTTTGGGCCGCCATCGTGTATTGGCTGAACCCGAGCTTCCTTTGGTGGCTGTCGCCCGTGGTCGGCGCGCTGATCGTGTCGATTCCGCTGTCCGTGTTCTCCAGCCGCGTGAGCCTGGGCCGCCGCATGCGGCGCCTGCGCCTGTTCATGATTCCCGAGGAAGTGCGCCCGCCGCGTGAGTTGCGCGCCACGCGCAAGCACCTGCGCAATGCGCCGCCGATGCCGGATTTCCGCCAAGCCGTGGTCGACCCCGTCACCAACGCGCTGATGTGCGCGATCGGCACGGCGCGCTTTCCGCACGACCGGCGCTTGGTTGCCGTGCGTGAGGCGCATGTGCGCCATGCGTTGGAGGTTGGCCCGGACAAGCTCACGGGCAAGCAGAAGCTGGTGTTGCTGTCCGATCCATTCTCCTTGTCGGCACTGCACCTGGCGGTGTGGTCGTCACCTGCACAGCGTGCGGCCTGGGAAGCTGCACAGGGCTGAACGCGCCACCCCACTTGAAGTGCCGCGCCCCACCAGCGTCTTGCCGGTGGGGCGTTTTACTTCCCGTTACATCCGTAGGATTTGCGTATCACCTGAAGCGCCCAACGGTTCATAGAATGGCATCACGAACTTGATACACGAAGTCGACGGCACAGTAGCCCCCGGCCTCGCAACCGTAAGGAGAAGCATCATGAAACGCACACTGCTCGCATTCGTTCTGGGTGGCGCCGCGCTGTGCGCCTCGACGGCGGCGCTGGCGCATGTGGATGTCGGCGTGGCGATCGGCGTGCCTGCGCCGGTGTATGTGGCCCCGGCACCTGTCTATGCACCCCCGCCCGTGGTATATCGCCCTGCCCCGGTCTATGCCCCGGCCCCGGTGAACTATGGCGGCTACTATCGTGACCGCGACGACTGGCGTGAGCGCGAATGGCGCCGCCACGAGTGGCGCGAACGCGAATGGCACGAACACGAAGGGCACCACGATCACGGCTGGCACCGCGGCTGGGACCGCTAACGCCTAGCGGCAACAGACAGCTACATCGGCAACGGGCCGCTCACACGAGCGGCCCGTTGCTTTTGTACGCTCGAATGCCCGCGCAATCTGCAAACCGACCTATGCTGACGTAGTGGCCCCTGCAATCCCGCCGCCGGCCGCACAGCACACGGGAGGACGCCATGTCGATCTCCAGCACCCTCGACGGCTGCCTGCGCAGCAAGGGCTGCCTGTACGAGGTGATTCGCCATCCGCATACCCATACCAGCACGGAGACCGCGCAGTCTGCACATGTCCCGGGCGACCGTCTGGCCAAGACGCTGCTGCTCGAAGACAAGCTCGGCTATGTCGCGGCCGTGTTGCCATCGACGTATCACCTGCATCTGTCGGAATTGCAAAAGGAAACTGGCCGCCTGGACCTGACACTGGCCGATGAATCCGAGTTGCGCGAAGTCTTTCGGGACTGCGATGCTGGCGCCGTACCACCCGTTGGCATGGCTTACGGCATGCCCACCTACATCGACAGCAGTCTGATGGCCCACGGCGACGTCTACTTCGAAGCCGGCGACCACGAAAATGTCGTGCATATGGACATGGATCAGTTCATGGCTTTAATGCGCGACGCCAAGCCCGGCCACTTCGCGTATCGCATGCAGGGCATGCTCTTCTGAGGACCCGCCATGGCAGACGACGTTGTCATCACGGTCCGCAACAACGGGCCGTACCATATCAAGGGAACCTTCCGGGTCGCCACCCAGGGCGGGCGCGAGTTGGCCGTAGAAGAAGGCCAGGCATGGCTGTGCCGCTGCGGGCACTCCTTGAACAAGCCGTTCTGTGACGGGTCGCACAAGCGCGTCGAGTTTGACAGCAACCTCGACGCGCCTGTGCCCGATGCGCCTGCTTAACGCGTAACGGGCTTGTAGCGGATACGCTTGGGCTTCGCACCTTCTTCGCCCAGACGCTTCTTCTTGTCGGCTTCGTATTCCTGATAGTTGCCCGGGAAGAACTCGACGTGCGAATCGCCTTCGAACGCGATGATGTGCGTGGCGATGCGATCGAGGAACCAGCGATCGTGCGAAATCACCATCACGCAGCCCGCGAACTCGAGCAGCGCGTCTTCCAGCGCACGCAGCGTTTCCACGTCCAGGTCGTTTGACGGCTCATCGAGCAGCAGCACATTGCCGCCCGAGATGAGCGTCTTGGCCAAGTGCAGGCGCCCGCGCTCGCCGCCAGACAACGTGCCGACGTGCTTTTGCTGATCGCCACCCTTGAAGTTGAAGCGGCCGATGTAGGCACGCGATGGCGTCTCATACCGGCCAACCGTGAGGATGTCGGAACCGTTCGAAATCTCTTCGAAGACGGTCTTGTCTGCGGAAAGCGCATCGCGGCTCTGGTCAACGTAAGCCAGCTTGACCGTCGGGCCGATCTTGATGGTGCCCGAATCCGGCTGCTCCTTGCCCGTGATCATGCGGAAGAGCGTCGACTTACCGGCGCCGTTCGGGCCAATGATGCCGACGATGGCGCCCGGCGGAACCGTAAAGCTGAGGTTGTCGATCAGCAGGCGATCGCCATAGCTCTTGCTGACGTTCTGGAACTCGATGACTTCATTGCCCAGACGCTCGCCGGCCGGGATGAAGATTTCCTGCGTCTCGTTGCGCTTCTGGTATTCCTGGCTGTTCAACTCGTCAAAGCGGGCCAGACGCGCCTTCGACTTGGCCTGACGGCCCTTCGGATTCTGGCGCACCCATTCGAGCTCTTTCTTTAGCGCTTTCTGGCGCGCCGATTCGCTCGACTCTTCCTGCTTCAGGCGCGTCTCTTTCTGATCGAGCCAGGAGCTGTAATTGCCCTTCCAGGGGATGCCGTGGCCGCGGTCGAGTTCGAGAATCCACTCGGCGGCGTTGTCGAGGAAGTAGCGGTCGTGGGTCACAGCCACAACGGTGCCGGGGAAGCGCGTGAGGAACTGCTCGAGCCAGTCCACGGATTCCGCATCCAGATGGTTGGTCGGCTCGTCGAGCAGCAGCATGTCGGGGCGCGACAGCAGCAGCTTGCACAGCGCGACACGACGCTTTTCACCGCCCGAAAGATGCTCGATCTTCGCGTCCCACGGCGGCAAGCGCAGTGCGTCGGCGGCAATTTCGAGCTGCAGTTCCACGTTGTCACCGGCACCGGCGGCAATGATGGCTTCCAGGCGCGCCTGTTCTTCGGCGAGCTTGTCGAAGTCGGCACCTTCCTCGGCGTATGCCGCGTAGATGGCTTCGAGCTGCTTTTGCGCATCCATCACTTCGCCCAGGCCGCTCTCGACTTCTTCGCGCACCGTCTTGGCGGGATCGAGCTGCGGCTCCTGCGGTAAGTAGCCGATGTTGAGGTTGGGCATCGGCGTGGCTTCGCCTTCGATGTCCTTGTCGAGGCCGGCCATGATCTTGAGCACGGTCGACTTGCCGGAGCCGTTCAAGCCCAGCACCCCGATCTTGGCGCCGGGGAAGAACGACAGCGAGATGTCCTTGAGAATCTGGCGCTTGGGCGGAACGATCTTGCCCACGCGGTTCATGGTGAAAACGTACTGTGACATGGCGGAATTGCGGGGGGAAACGCAGAAATGGGGAATCCGGCGAGTTTAACAAAGCCGGGGCACGGCAAGCCCAGGGCTCAAGGCCGCTCGAGCAAAAGAAAAGGCGCCCACCAGGGGCGCCCTTCCGATGCAGCGGCAGGCTGGCTCGTTACATCGTCATCATGTTGGCGTTCATGTTATGCATGACCCACAGCGAGCCGACAACGACGATCGCCAGGATCAGCAGCGTGAACAGGAAGGCCATCACGTTCCAGCGCTGGGCAGACGAGCCATCCAGGTGCAGGAAATAGATCAGGTGTACGACGATCTGCACGACCGCCAGAGCCATCACCGTTACCAGCACCGTCTGGTGCGAGTAGCCGCCGTCCATCACCATCTTGAACGGGATGGCCGTCAGGATCACCGCCAGCACGAAGCCGATCAGGTAGCCCTTGACGGTGGCATGGCCGGCGCCGCCGGCTGCATGACCGTGATCCTCGCCGTGGGCGATGGCGGATGTTGCGTTGGTCTGTTCCATTACATCGCTCCCAGCAGATAGACGACGGTAAACACACCGATCCACACCACGTCCAAGAAGTGCCAGAACAGGCTCAGGCACGACAGTCGAGTCGATTGGGTCGGAGTCAGGCCTTTGGCACCGATCTGCCACATCAGGACGATGATCCACAGCATGCCGCTCGCCACGTGCAGGCCGTGCGTGCCGACCAGCAGGAAGAACGACGACAGGAATGCGCTGCGGCTCGGGCCGGCGCCTTCTGCGATCAGATGGTGGAACTCGTTGATTTCCATGCCGACGAACGCGGCGCCCAGCAGCAGCGTGATGCCCAGCCACAGCATCACTTGATCCTTGCGGCCGTTCTGCAGGCTGATCATCACCATGCCGTAGGTGATGGACGACACCAGCAGGATGCCGGTTTCGATCGCCACGTACGACAGATCGAAGAGTTCCTTGCCAGTCGGGCCGCCGGCCGTCGCACCGCGCAGGACGCAGAACGTGGCAAACAGCGACGCGAAGATGATCAAGTCGCTCATCAGGTACACCCAGAAGCCGAAGACCTTGGTGTCTGCAGCATCGTGGTGGTGCGCATGGTCATGCGCGTGGTCGTGGCCGTGCGCGTGACCGTGCGCGGCGTGACCGTCTAGAACATTGGAAGCCATGGTTTAAGCCTGCGAACCGATACGTTGGAAGTAGGCCGACTCGGTCTCGTGAACCTCGTGAGCGGGCACGTAGTAATCGATGTCGTCGTTGTTGCTGCGGAGGATGAAGCTGCCGATCATGCCGACCAGACCCAGCACGGCCATCCACCAGATGTGCCAGATCAGCGCGAAGCCCATCACGATCGAGAACATGCCGATGAAGAAGCCGGCGCCGGTGTTCTTCGGCATGTGGATCTTCTCGTAGCTCGGTGCGGCCTGCGTCAGCACCTCGCCGCGCGCCTTCATGTCGGCAAAGGCGTCGATGTCACGGATGACCGGCACACGGGCGAAGTTGTAGTGCGCCGGCGGCGACGACGTCGCCCACTCCAGCGTGCGACCGCCCCACGGATCGCCCGTCAGGTCGGCCAGCGCATGACGGTTGCGGACGCTCACGAAGATCTGGATGAGCTGCGAAGCGATGCCGCAGGCGATGATCGCGGCGCCGATCACGGCGACGATCAGCCACGGCTGCCATGCCGGGTTGTCGGTATGGTTCAGACGACGCGTCATGCCCATGAAGCCGAGCACGTACAGCGGCATGAAGGCGGTGTAGAAGCCCACGAACCAGCACCAGAAGGCGCGCTTGCCCCACTTCTCGTCCAGCTTGAAGCCGAAGGCCTTCGGGAACCAGTAGGTGATACCAGCCAGGTAACCGAACACCACGCCACCGATGATGGTGTTGTGGAAGTGAGCGATCAGGAACAGGCTGTTGTGCAGCAGGAAGTCGGCGCCCGGCACAGCCAGCAGCACGCCGGTCATCCCGCCGATCACGAAGGTGATCATGAAGCCGATCGTCCACAGCATCATCGAGTTCAGCTCGACGCGGCCGCGGTACATCGTGAACAGCCAGTTGAAGATCTTCACGCCCGTCGGGATCGAGATGATCATCGTCGCGATACCGAAGAACGCGTTGACGTTCGCACCCGAGCCCATGGTGAAGAAGTGGTGCAGCCACACCAGGAACGACAGCACGGTGATACCGGCCGTCGCCCACACCATCGACGTGTAGCCGAACAGCTTCTTGCGCGAGAACGTCGAGACGATTTCCGAGAACATGCCGAACGCCGGCAGGATCAGGATGTACACCTCGGGGTGGCCCCAGATCCAGATCAGGTTCACGTACAGCATGGCGTTACCACCGCCATCGTTCGTGAAGAAGTGCATGTCGAGGTAGCGATCAGCACCCAGCAGCGCCAGCGCCACGGTCAGCACCGGGAAGGCAGCCACGATGAGGATGTTGGCGCACAGGGCGGTCCAGGTGAAGATCGGCATGCGCATCAGCGTCATGCCCGGCGCGCGCATCTTGAAGATGGTCGCAACGAAGTTCACGCCGGTCAGCAATGTCCCGAGGCCCGATATCTGCAAGGCCCAGATGTAGTAATCGACCCCCACGCCCGGGCTGTAGGCCAGCTCCGACAGCGGCGGGTACGCCAGCCAGCCGGTGCGAGCGAATTCGCCCACGCCCAGCGACACGTTGATCAGCACCACACCTGCAGCCGCCAGCCAGAACGACAGCGTGTTCAGGAACGGGAATGCCACGTCGCGCGCGCCAATCTGCAGCGGCACGATCAGATTGATCAGGCCCGTCATGAGCGGCATGGCCATGAAGAAAATCATGATCACGCCGTGCGCGGTGAAGATCTGGTCGTAGTGCTCAGGCGGCAGATAGCCGGCACCGCCGCCCGAGGCAACCGCCAGTTGCGAGCGCATCATGATGGCGTCGGCAAAGCCGCGCAGCAGCATCACGATGGCCAGAATGCAGTACATCACGCCGATCTTCTTGTGATCGACCGAGGTGATCCACTCATTCCAGAGGTAGGTCCACTTCTTGAGATAGGTGATCAGGCCGAACAGGCCCGCGCCACCCAGCAGAATGGCCGACACCGTCACGACCACGATGGGCTCGTGCAGCGGAATGGCCTCCAGACTCAACTTGCCAAACATCGTCAACTCCTAGGAATTCTTGGCCGCGCTCTTGGGCGCAGGCAGGGCGGACTGCACCGGCAGCGGACGCGTTGCCGCCTCAGCCGTGGCCGTCGTGCAGTTGGCGCCTTCGAGCGCCTCGTCGAGCGTCAGGACTTTCTCCCCTTCGCCCATCTTGTCCATGTATTTGTGCAGGATGCTGTGATACAGCGACGGGTCGACCGATGCATACGCCGCCGGCGGCACCTTTTCGCTCGGCTTGGTCAGCTCGGCGTAGCCTTCCTTGGTCAGGTTCTGCGACGAAGCGCGTACCTGCTTGACCCAGGCGTCGAACTCTTCGTTCGTCATGGCCGTGGCCTTGAACTTCATGCCGGTGAAGCCCGAGCCGCTGTAGTTCGACGACATGCCGTCAAACACGCCGGTCTCGTTGGCGATCAGGTGCAGCTTGGTCTGCATGCCCGCCATGGCGTACACCTGGCTGCCGAGCTGCGGGATGAAGAACGCGTTCATCACCGTGTCGGACGTGATCTTGAAGTTGATCGGGGTGTTGGCCGGGAATGCGAGCTGGTTGACCGTCGCGATCTTCAGTTCCGGATAGATGAACAGCCACTTCCAGTCGAGCGAGACAGCCTCGACCGTGATGGGCTTCACATCCGATTCGATCGGCTTGTACGGATCGAGCGCGTGCGTGGACTTGTAGGTGATCACGCCCAACACGATGATGATCAGGCACGGGATCAGCCACACCACGGCCTCGATGGCGTTGGAGTGCGACCAGTCGGGCTCGTAGCGAGCCTTGGTGTTGGACGCGCGGTACTTCCACGCAAACACCAGCGTCAGCACGATCACGGGAATGACGACCAGCAGCATCAGGCCGGTCGCCACCAGGATCAGCGTCTTTTCTTCAGCCGCAATCATCCCCTTCGGGTCCAGGACCGTCAGGTTGCAGCCCGCAAGCAGGAGCGGGAGGCTTGCGGCGAGGAGCCGCTTCATATGTGGAACGAGTGTGTTCTTCATGTCTTGCACAATTGCGCCGGCGATGCGCACCAACATCACGGGAGCCCAGCAGCCCAGACAGCGGCCACAAGGGGAAAAACGCGGGAAATGAGAGAAGACCGAACTACCGGCGCCCCGAATACAGCTGAGGTGCGGCAGCGGATCTTCGATCACATCAGGCGCCGGTCAGGGAGAAGCTGAACCCAACGCCCTCAGTTGGCGAGGTGGGCTTCGCTCATGCCGGGCATAGGCGAGGTCGAACTTCGCCGCGTCGCACAAAGCGGCGGACGACAGATCGGGGGCGTGAAAGGTCGGAGCAGGCACTGCGTCATGCGCCCGTTGGGGGAGCGCGGTTGGAAGTGGAATGCGGGCGCGATCTTACCGCCAGACGGCGCTTTGGATCGCGCTATCCGCTCAGGCAACTAGAAAACGACGTCGATTGACAAGTGATTTCCTAGCCGCAAGGCTAGGGTTTACGTGGCTTTGCGGGTAAGCCAATCGAAAGTGCCTGTTGTTGCACTGCGACAATCAGCCACAGTGGCGCGCAGCCGACGTCGTCACCAAATGTGCGCCCGAAGGTTGAGCTGATAATAAGAACAATTCTCATCTTGGAGAGGCCGCCGAAGCGGCCTCCCTGCGCTTTTCCCTACAGCCTCATTGGGCGAGCAACCCGGCAATCCGTACCAGCACCAGCCCCGCAGCCACCACGAGGTAGCCGCGCAGCACAAACATCCACGTGCGCTTGAGCGGCGTCCAACGGGCAGGCGTGAGCTGCTCGAGCGGCGGCATCGTCCAGTGATTGCGATCCAGCACGCTCACACGCTGTGGATGGTGCGGCCGGTGCCCGCGTCGCTCGATGCGCCATAGCACCAGCGACATGACCACGGCGATGAGCGAACCGCCGATCAGGATGGCGCCGATCTCGAATTCTCCGATCCCCGGAAACAACACAGCCGCCGTCAGGATGACGGAGAGCATCACCAGCACCGCCACCACACCGCCGGTGAAGAGATTCATCGCGCGGCCGTTCGTCCACGGGCCCAGCACGGCCTTGTCGTTGCACAAAAGCAGCAGGAACACTGTCGCGCTTGGCAGCAGCACGCCGGCCAGCGATTGCACTGCATTGGTCAACAAACCGAGCGGCACGCCGGGCGTCAGCACCAATCCTGCGGCCAGCAAGGTCAGCCCGAAGTAGATCGCGTAGAAGCCCTTGGCTTCCGTCGGCTTGCGATGCAGCGAGTGCCGCACGGCAAACACGTCGCCGATCGCATACGCGGTCGACAACGACACCGCACAGGCGCCGATGATGCTGGCATCCAGCAGCGCAATCGCGAACAGCACACCGGCCCAGCGGCCCGAGTGGCGCTCCAGACCGTGCGCCGTGCCGAGCGCATCGGTGTAGTTTCCGAACTCTGGCGAACCGTGAAAGGCCTGGGCGCTGAAGGCGATCATCGCCACCGCGCCGGCAATCACGAGGACGATGCCCAGCCACAGATCCGCGCGTTCATAGCGGATGAAACGGGCGGTGATGCGCTTGTCGATCACGTAGCTCTGTTGGAAGAACAATTGCCACGGCGCCACGGTCGTCCCGACGATGGCGATGATCAGCAGCATGACCTCCGCTAGCGGTGCGCCGGCCGGTAGCGCGGGCACAAAGAAGTCGCGTGCCACCTGCCCAATTGGCGGATGGACCATCACGAACACGGGAATGAGCGTGAGACTGCCGGCCACCAGCGCCAGCGCAAAGCGCTCGAAGCGGCGGAAGTCGCCGGTGGAGGCAGCCAGCATCACCAGCGCCGCCGCCGCACACACGCCCCAGTGTCTAGGGATGCCGAGGTACTCCAGCGCCAGGCTGATACCGATGAACTCTGTCACGAGCGTCAGCGCGTTCACCAGAAACAGATCGATGACAGAGAAGCTGCCCCAGAACCTGCCGAAGCGGGCAAAGATCAACCGCGCATGGCCAACGCGCGTGACGGCGCCCAGGCGCAGCACCATCTCCTGGTTCACGTACAGCACGGGGATGAGCAACAACAGCGTCCACAGCAGCGTGGTGCCGTAGTTCTGCCCGGCTTGCGTGTACGTGCCGAACGCGCCGGCGTCGTTGTCGCCGACCATCACGATCAGGCCGGGCCCGAGGATGGCGAGTAGCGTCCGCAGACGCGCGCGCCAGCTGTTACGAGCGCCCGTATCGTGATGCGCGATGGTGCCGAGCGCGCCGCGGATGTCGTCCACATGAGCGTCGTCGAGTGCGGCATGACGTGGCGGTGCGTCGATGCCCGAAGCGAATTGGGTCATGTCGACCTCCTTTTTTTGTGTTGTTGGATTACCAGTACGTGCGCGACAGGCGCACAGCCGCCGCCGCGTAACCGTGGTTGGAAAGCGGCTGACCGCCATCGCCTGCCCGGCGGTTGGAGGTCACGGGCACGGCGTCGGGGCGCGCAGGTGCAGCAACGCGCGGCTGCACGAACACCGAGCTGAACGGCAGTGCGATCGTCGAGAAACGACGGGCGGGAATATTGAATTTGCGCATGACACACTCCTCGCCGCGTGCGCATACGCGCGGCACGCAGCAATCTCCGCACGCGTTGTACACACACGCGGCGGCATGGTCGAAACGATCAAGGAGCGATGCAGATACCGCTGCCTTGCCTGGGCGGCAAGTCAGCAGCAGGGGAAAACCGTGCGGCGGACTCGCCTAGTGGGATACCGATGTAAATGTCGGGTAAGGTCGACTCGGACTGTCCATATGGGTCCTCCTACGGTTAGAACTCGGCGTGGACGCGCAGGCCGAAGAACTTGGCAGGCCCGCGGTCCCGGTTGTAGCCGGGGTTCTGGATTAACTGAAAATCGGGGCTGAGCATGATGCCCTTGACTGGTTGAAAGCTGTAAAACACTTCGAGTATGCGTTCGTGGCCGTAGTTCAAGGCGCTATCGCCCAGGAACGCGCCGTTGCCGCCTGCGGCCAAATAGGCGCGATGGTCCGGGCCCAGCATGTTGAGCGAAAAGGCCGCCCCCAGCACATCGTCCGGACGCCCCCACGACGCGCCCTTGAGCAAGCCGCCAAACGACACGTTGCGCCCCGCTTCCGTAAAAGCATAGGTCTCGGTCTTATCATCCGACCAGTTCAATCGGGTAAAGAGGCCCAAGTTTTCACCCACCTTTTGCTCGAAGGACAAACCCAGGCCGACCTTGGCGTGCTCACGCCGAACCAGACTCAAATCGGGCTGGCCCGCAGTGGCTTGACCGAGCGCAATGGCATCGTCAAAGCGGCCCATGCGTGCGAAGTTTCGCCATCCGAGTAGGCGCACTTTGCCCTCCTGGCCGAACAGCGTGAAGCTCTTCTCCAGTTCGAGCATGTCGCCGTAGTGCTTGAGAAAACGCGTGTCGAGCGGCAAGCCGTTGGACTCCACCGGCTGCAGGAAGCGGCCCGCGCGCACGGCCCAGCCGAGCTCGCTATCGGTGTACTCCAGCGCAATCCCCCAGCTGTAGCCGCGCGCATCCGCAGCATAGTCGAACGACGGATGCGTCATGAACGACCAGTTTAGGAACTGCGTGCGCGGATCGTGCGCGTACTCCACCGCATCGAACACGTCGAGCACGGGCAAATTGCCCACGGTGAGTACCACGCGACGCTTGTCCACCACGTCGGCGAACTGGTTGAAGTCGGCATCGACCTTTTCGGTGTCGCCACCCAGACCCCAGGTCTGGCGCAGGAACACGCGAGCGCGATAGAGCGTCGGGTCGGTGCCCGTGACCTTGGCCAGTTCCCCGTTGGTTGGGCCGCCCAGCCCGTGCAGATCGGAGAATGCCTTGCCCATCACGACTTCTGGGTTGAAGTGGAACTCGGCGCCCCTCCACAACCGCATGCCGAGATCGAGCGTGGTGCTGAAGGAGTAACTGGTCGCCCGGTCCGCCGTCAGGCTGTTGTTACCGCTATACGGCGACTTGAACGCAGGTTTGGCCTGCCAGACCCAGGTGGATTGACCGTGAAAACCGAAGCGATCGCCGAGCTCGCCTCCGGCAATGAGCGGCGTCGCGGCAGCCGGCACCGATGCAAGCGCCTCTGCAGCATCGGCAGCCTGGGCAGAAACCCATAGCAGCACCATGGCAGCAAAAATGGGCGGACGGCAGCCCGCAGCAGCGGCGCGCACCAGCGAGATAAGTGCGCGTACTGCCTTCCGGACGGATTTGACGATGGAAGCAAACAGCATGAGGCCCCCCTCGTTCGCTTCTGTGACGAACGTAGGCAACGACCGGACACGGACCTCCCAATGCGACGCGCACGCAAATGCGCGGCTACATGGCCGTACCGGCGAACAACAATCGAGTTCAGGAAGAGGCTTGCGCAGAGAACCCACGCAAGAGCCACCGCCCGCCGTGCAATACGGCTAGGCAGCGGGAAGGCGCGAAGACGGTGCGCCGAGACTGTCTAGCCGTTCAAGGTGCGATCGAAGATCGACTAGAACAACTGTCCATGGAGATGGTCTCCGTAACTATGACGGGGCGCAGAGTAACAAAGTCTCGTTGACTGCGGCAAGCGTTTTCTTGGGGCGCGCGCGAAGCCATTGCGCAGCGGCAACACTCCGGACGCAAGGCGCCTCGCAAGCCGGTATCGGTACACTGCCGTCACGCTTGAGCGCGTCACTTGGGCGCGCTCTCCACAACGACATCAGACGGACCTTGTATGACGCGCTTGGCAACGCTAATCACCACGATTGCGGCAATCGCCGGTATGGCCGGCTGCTCGACGGCCGGATTAGAACAAGCCGGGAAGGCGGGCGAATCCAAGATGACCGAACACACCCCACCCGCCACCACGTGCAAGGCGACCGCCGCTCCCGACGACGCCCTGATCGGCAAATCCGAACAGGACGCCACAGCCCTGCTCAACGGTTGCCTCTGGCGCGTCAGCGAGCGCGATGGCAAGGCCCTGCCCGGCACCATGGACTACCGCGAAGAACGCCGCAACCTGGGCATCCGGGGCGGCAAGGTCGTCTGGGTGCGGCGCGGTTGAGCGTTGCGAGGCTGAATCGCGGGCGATCGGGACTCGGTAGCACTCGGCAGAATCCACGCCGATCGCGAAACGGTGACCGTGAAGGAACGCATGCGTGCGCGAGCATGGATACCAAGCGCCGCTGGGCGTGCATCTTGGAGAGGAAACGCACGCGTAGCAGCCTGAACGCGCTCGCCAAAAGAAAACGGCCTCCGCAAGGGAGGCCGTTCTCGTGATGCTGGTGCCGGCTGCAGGACTCGAACCCGCCACCTGATGATTACAAATCAACTGCTCTACCAGATGAGCTAAGCCGGCAAAGAAGCGCGATTCTAACCTAACACGCGTTACTTGACGACCTTTAGCGCAGGCTTGCCACCGATGCGCGGCACATTCGGCGGTGTCGGGTCGTCTTCCGGGCCAGTTTCGGCTTCGGCAGGGACCGGCGCAGGCATGGATTCGGAGTCCACTGCGGCCAGCTTGGGCGGCGGATTGTTCTCGCGTTCGGTCGCGGCCTGCACCGTCGGCGTGCTGCGTTCCACCGGGAATGCCATACCCTGCCCGTTCTCGCGCGCATACACGGCAAGCACGTTTTCGATCGGCACCTCGATCTTGCGAGACACGCCCGAGAAGCGTGCGTGGAACGTGATCCACTCGTTGCCCATGTCGAGCTGGCTGGTCGCGTCAAAGCTCACGTTCAGCACGATCTCGTCGTTCTTGACGAACTCGCGTGGCACGTTGGTACTGTTGTCGACGAAGACAGCGATGTACGGCGTGAAGCCGTTGTCCGTGCACCATTCGTAGATTGCACGGATCAGATAGGGCTTGGTGGAAGTTTCCGACATGATGAAATCAGTGACCGTTGGGCGCGGCCGCGCGCAGGCTCGACCCGAGCGCGGCGCGACCCGGCGGCAATCAGCGGCGCATGACCTTTTCCGACGGCGTCAGCGCTTCAATATACGCCGGACGGCTAAAGATACGCTCAGCGTATTTCATCAGCGGGGCGGCGTTCTTCGAGACTTCAATGCCGTAGTGGTCCAGGCGCCACAGCAGCGGCGCAATCGCCACGTCGAGCATCGAGAACTCTTCGCCCAGCATGTACTTGTTCTTCAGGAAGATCGGAGCCAGCTGCGTAAGGCGATCGCGGATGGCCGCACGTGCCTTCTCGTGATTCTTCTCGGCGGCCTTGCCCTTTTCGTTCTCGAGCACGGAGACGTGCGTGAACAGTTCCTTCTCGAAGTTGAACAGGAACAGGCGGGCGCGGGCGCGCTGCACCGGATCGGCCGGCATCAGCTGCGGGTGCGGGAAGCGCTCGTCGATGTACTCATTGATGATGTTCGACTCGTACAGAATCAGGTCGCGTTCAACCAGGATGGGCACCTGGCCGTACGGGTTCATCACCGCGATATCTTCCGGCTTGTTGAAGAGATCGACGTCGCGAATCTCGAAATCCATGCCCTTTTCGAACAGGACGAGGCGGCAACGCTGCGAGAACGGGCAAGTGGTGCCCGAGTACAAGACCATCATGGTTGTAGTTCCTTGGCGCATGGGCCGGGGGCGGCCCGATGACGGTACAACCGTGACGACAAATGACATCGCCACGGCACAAAAAGCGAAAAGGCAAAGGGCTAGAGCCAGTTCTCCACCGGCCTAGCCCTTGCCCGGAAAACACGGATTTTACTTGATGTCCTTCCAATAGGCCGCATTCAGGCGCCAGGCCAGCACGAAGAACACGCCAATGAACAACAGTACCCAGACGCCGAGACGTTTGCGCAAGTTGCCGGCGGGCTCAGCCATCCAGTCCAAATAGCTGACCAGGTCGGCCACCGCCTGGTCATATTCGACCTTGTTCATCTTGCCGGGGACCGACACCTCAAGGCCGACGAGCTTCTTCTCGGCCTCGCCGTGCTCGGACTTCACTTCGGCGTACTTCGCCACTTGCTGGCCTTGCAGCTCCCACAGCACATGCGGCATGCCGACCTTGTCGAAGACCAGGTTGTTCCAGCCGGTCGGACGCGTGTCGTCACGGTAGAACGTGCGCAGGTAGGTGTAGAGCCAGTCGCTGCCGCGCGCGCGGGCGATCACCGAAAGGTCCGGCGGTACGGCGCCAAACCACTTCTTTGCGTCCTCGCGGTCCATGGCGATGTGCATCGTGTCGCCGACCTTGTCCGACGAGAACAGCAGGTTCTGCTTGATCTGCTCCTCGCTCAAACCGATGTCGCGCAGGCGGTTGTAGCGCATGGCGCTCGCGCCGTGGCAGTTCAGGCAGTAGTTGACGAACAGCTTGGCGCCGCGCTGCAGCGCAGACGTGTCGCTGGACTGGTTGGGCGCCGGATCGAGCGGCACGCCGCCCTCATTGGCCATCACGGGCGCGGCAAACACGAGACCGGCCAAGGCGAAAATCGCAAGCAGCTTTTTCATTCTTGTGTCCTTCATGGGTCCTTGTGCGCGGGCTCTATCAGTGCGGCGTGAACGTGACGCGCTCGGGCACTGGCTTGAACGTCCCGATCTGGCTCCAGATCGGCATCGCGAGGAAGAACGCGAAGTACAGAATGGTGCCGATCTGCGAGATGATCGAACCGACCGGGCTCGGCGGCTGAATGCCCAGGTAGCCCAGGACCGCAAAGGCGATCACGAAAAGGATCAGCAGCGTCTTGTGGAAGCCCGGGCGATAGCGGATCGACTTGACCGGCGAGTGGTCCAGCCACGGCAGGAAGAAGAAGATCACCACCGAACCGCCCATCACGACCACGCCCCAGAACTTCGCGTCGATGAACTTGAAGCCCAGTGCCAGGATCACGGCCACAGCCACGGCCACCACTTTGACATTCATGCTCTTCGTGCGTGCGAACAGCAGACCCAGCATGATCGCGATGAAGCCCCACAACCACGGCAGGAAGTCCGACGTGGTCGCGCGCAGCATCGAGTAGAACGGCGTGAAGTACCAGACCGGCGCGATGTGCGGCGGCGTCTTCAGCGAGTCTGCCGGGATGAAGTTGTTGGCTTCCAGGAAGTAGCCGCCCATTTCCGGCGCGAAGAACACAATCGCGCTGAAGATGAACAGGAACACCGCCACGCCCACGATGTCATGCACCGAGTAGTACGGATGGAACGGAATGCCGTCGAGCGGGATGCCGCGCTCGTCCTTCTTGGCCTTGATCTCGACACCGTCCGGGTTGTTCGAGCCCACTTCGTGCAGCGCGATGATGTGCGCCACCACCAGGCCCAGCAGCACCAGCGGCACCGCGATGACGTGGAACGAGAAGAAGCGGTTCAGCGTCGCGTCCGACACCACGTAATCACCGCGGATCCACAGCGACAAGTCCGGACCGATCAGCGGGATGGCGGAGAACAGGTTCACGATGACCTGCGCGCCCCAGTACGACATCTGACCCCACGGCAGCAGATAGCCCATGAAGGCTTCTGCCATCAGGCACAGGAAGATCAGGCAGCCGAAGATCCAGACCAGCTCGCGCGGCTTACGGTACGAGCCGTACAGCATGCCGCGGAACATGTGCAGATACACGACGATAAAGAACGCCGAAGCGCCGGTTGAGTGCATATAGCGCACCAACCAGCCCCACGGCACCTCGCGCATGATGAACTCCACGCTCGCATAGGCGACGGGAATGCCGGCGGCGTTGAGCGTGCCGTCCGGCTTGTAGTTCATCACCAGGAAGATGCCCGTGACGATCTGGATCACCAGCACCAGCAGCGCCAGCGATCCGAAGAAATACCAGAAGTTGAAATTCTTCGGCGCGTAGTACTCCGACAGATGCGCCTTCCACAGCTCGGATGCCGGGAAGCGCGCATCGATCCAGCCCAGCAGCCCGGTTGTCTCCACCTTCTTCTCGGCCATGATCAAGCCTCTCCTTTCTCGTCTTTACCGATCACCAGCTTCGTGTCGGACAGGAACATGTACGGCGGAACGTCGAGGTTCTGCGGCGCGGGCTTGTTCTTGAACACGCGGCCAGCCAGGTCGAACGTGGAGCCGTGGCACGGGCAGACGAAGCCGGGGTCTGCGGCGAGTTGCACGTTGGCGCCCGCGGGAAACGGACCAGACGGGGAGCAACCAAGATGGGAACAGATGCCGACCACGACCAGCAGGTCTTTATGCTCGGCACGGGAGCGGGTTTCGTTCTTGCAGTAGTCCGGCGTCTTCATGGTGAAGGGCACGTCGGACTTGGGGTCTGCGACTTCGTTATCGGTCTTCTTGAGCGATTCCAGCATGTCCGGCGTGCGTTTGAGCAGCCAGACCGGCTTGCCGCGCCATTCCACCACCTTCATCTGGCCCGGGGCCAGGTCGCTCACGTCCGCCTCTACGGGCGCGCCCGCTGCGCGGGCTTTTTCAGATGGTGCGAATGTGCAAACGAAAGGGGCCGCAACTGCAACCCCTCCCACACCACCAGCCACGGACGTCGCAATCAATAGATTGCGGCGACCCTTGTCCACGTTTTGCTGGTCACTCATGCAAGACCCCAGGGTGAGAAATCAAGATAGATTCGCGTCAACCAAAAATTATACCCGAGCGTACCTAGCCAACGGTAGCGGTCGCGGGGGGCGTCCGTTGCGGATATAGTGGTCGCACCGATTGCCCTCCAGCCCAGTCCAGGCAAGGCTTCGGCATGTCTCTTGCAACCTCGCTTTCAACAATTCAGGTCAACCGTTCGCTAGCTTGACCGTTTGTCTCGAATCAAACAATCCGGAGAAAACCGATGGCACTGATGCAAGACTTCAAGAAATTCGCGATGCGCGGCAACGTGATCGACCTCGCGGTAGGCGTGATCATCGGTGCGGCGTTCGGCAAAATCGTCGATTCGCTCGTCAATGATCTGATCATGCCGCTGATTGGCCGCATCGTTGGCAAGCTGGATTTCTCGAACCTGTTCATCCAGCTGGCAGAGGCGCCCGCCGGTGTGCCGCATACCCTGGCTGATTTGAAGAAGGCAGGCGTGCCGGTCTTCGCCTACGGCAACTTCATCACCGTGGCGGTCAATTTTCTGATTCTGGCGTTTATCGTATTTCTGATGGTGCGCGCCATTACGCGCATGATCGACGCCAACCCGCCGGCTGCCCCCGCCGAAACACCAGAAGACATCCAACTGCTGCGCGAGATTCGCGACAGCCTGAAGAACAAGCCGTAATCGGACGTCGACTCACACCGGATTCGGGATATCGATGAAGGTGTGACGCACACCGAAGCGCTCGGCCAGATGAGTGCCGAGCGCCCGAACGCCACCGCGCTCGGTGGCGTGGTGACCCGCACCGATATAGGCAACACCCGATTCACGCGCAAGATGCGTGGTCTGCTCCGACGCTTCACCGCTCAGATACACGTCTACACCGGCGGCCACGGCGGCGTCAAACCAGCCTTGGGCACCGCCTGTGCACCAGCCGATTTTGCGCACCGGGCGATCCCCCTCGCCGATCACAAGCGGCTCCCGGTTCAGCTTTGCCGACACCGTCTGCGCGAAATCGCCCAGCGTGGTTGCTTCGGCAAGCGTACCAATCCAGCCAAGTTCGTCGTCGCCGAACCTGCCCTGAGGCGAGATGCCCAGCAACGCACCCAGCTGCGCGTTGTTGCCGAGCCCAGGATGCGCATCGAGCGGCAAGTGATACGCGAACAGGTTGAGATCGTGCGCCAGAAGTTGCTTCAAGCGCGCATGCTTCTGGCCTACGACACGGCCATCCTCTCCCTTCCAGAAGTAACCGTGATGCACGAGGATGGCGTCGGCACGCGCTTCGATGGCGGCTTCGATCAGCGCCAAGCTAGCGGTCACCCCCGTCACGATATGCGCAATGGTGTCGCGCCCCTGTACCTGGAGACCATTGGGGCAATAGTCCCGAAAACGGGCCGCCTGCAACAGGTCGTTCAAGTACAATTCAAGTTCTTTTCGATCCATTTGGACTCAACTTCGCTCTATGTTGCGCCGCTTTTGGCTGTTTTTTGCGCAAGCCGTCACGGTCGTCCTGGCCGTCTGGTTTGTGATCGCCACGCTCAAGCCTGATTGGCTGCAGCGCGGCAAGGTCGCAGTGCAATCCGGCTCGCCCATCGTCGCGCTGAAGGAAGTCGCGCCGATCGGCCACGGCGGCACCTCCAGCAACTCCTACGCGGAAGCGGCCAAGGTGGCGATGCCGGCGGTGGTCAACATCTTCAGCAGCAAGAACGCGCCGAAGCGTGGCAGCAGCCCACAAGCCAGCGCAGATCCGTGGTTTCGCTTCTTCTTCGGAGACCGCGCTCCTGAGCAACGCCAAGAACCCACGGCCAGTCTCGGCTCGGGCGTGATCGTCAGCTCGGAAGGCTACATTCTAACGAACCACCACGTAGTAGACGGGGCCGACGAGATCGAAGTCGCCCTGACCGACGGCCGCAAGGCCAACGCGAAGGTGGTCGGTTCGGATCCCGAAACCGACTTGGCCGTCCTCAAGATCAACCTACCGAATTTGCCCGCCATTACGCTGGGCCGGCTGGAGAATGTGCGCGTCGGCGACGTGGTGCTCGCCATCGGCAACCCGTTCGGCGTGGGCCAGACGGTGACGATGGGCATTGTCTCCGCACTGGGACGCAGCCACTTGGGCATCAACACCTTCGAGAATTTCATCCAGACCGACGCCGCGATCAACCCAGGCAACTCGGGCGGCGCCCTGGTTGATGCCGACGGCAACCTCCTCGGGATCAACACCGCGATCTACTCGCGCTCGGGCGGCTCGCTGGGCATCGGCTTCGCGATTCCGGTATCGCTGGCCAAGCAGGTGATGGAGTCGATTATCTCGACCGGTAGCGTGGTCCGCGGCTGGATCGGTGTTGAACCGCAGGATGTGACGCCGGAAATTGCCGAGTCGTTTGGCCTGTCGCGCAAGGATGGCGCGCTGATTGCCGCCGTGGTCCAAGGTGGCCCGGCGGACAGGGCGGGCCTGCGCCCGGGGGACATTCTCACCAGCGTGAATGGTCAACCGATCCTGGATACGACGGCGCTGCTGAACAGCATCGCGCAGCTGAAACCCGGTGCGGAAGCCAAGGTGACGGTGTCGCGCAAGGGCAAGGCGGTAGAGCTGACCATCGTTGTCGGCAAACGTCCGCCGCCAACGCGCCGCAACGTACCGATGCCCTCGCAGGACGACGAAGAACAGCAGTAAGCAGCAGGCTTCGGAATATACAAACGGCGGCCAGATGTGCCGCCGTTTTTTATGCGCGCACGCTTGAGAATCAAGCCGGCACGTTGACGAGGAGAGAGACACCTTGACGTAGCCCCCCCCCCCGCTCAACGAGCGATCCGACGTACCAACGGCTGCGCAACGTCGATACGAGTTGCCTTCGTCCCGCTCTGCTGGGCGGTCCAGGGCGGCCCTGGCGTATGCCATCGCAAAACAGCAAGCGCGACGCCCTGCTCACGCCTCGCCTGCACTCCCACCATCAACCGAAGCTTGCACACCAGCTAAGACCACCCCTAGCGACGTTTCAGCCATGCATGCACGCTGCGAATCGTTCGCACAAAGAAAAACGCCGACCCCTTTCGGGATCGGCGTTTAACCGTTTCATTCGATGCGCCCTTACGAGCGCGTCAAATTAGAACTTGTGGCGGATACCAACGGTAGCGCCGAACTGGTTGGCGTTGCCAGCAGCCGGGCTCGAGTACACGTTCTGGTTGCCGAAGTTGGTGCTACCCAGCGTCGTACCAGCGTACGAATCGGTCGTGTTCAGGTTGAGCACGCCCAGGCCCGAGCCGCTGCTGTTCTTAGCATAAGCCAGGTTGAAGTAAGCGTCGGTGCGCTTCGACAGGGCGTAGTCGGTGCCGACCACGAACAGCCACGGGTTACCCGCGTTGCTGTTCTTGAACTGTTGGTAGTAAGCCGTACCCGTCAGCGACAGAGCCGGAGTAGCTTGGTAACCCAGGCCAGCCCAGTACAGGTTCGAACGCAGGTTGCCATTGCCAGCAACAGTTGCGAAGTTAGCCTTGTACCAACGGTAGCCAGCGTACAGCTTAGCCGGGCCGAACGCGTACGTACCAGCGATCGTGGCGCGTTGTTCCTTGTTGTCAACTGCAGCACCGGTCAGAGCAGTCGTTTGGTTCGACTGGTCATACACTGCACCAACTGCGAACGGGCCACCAGCGTAGTTAGCCCCCAGGCTCCACTCACGGCCCAGCTTGCTCAGGCCAGGTTGCTCGTTACCATCACGGTTGAACGAGTACAGAGCCGAGACGCTCAGGCCACCGAACGTGCCGATGTACTTAACAGCGTTGTCTGCACGCTGAGCGAAGAAAGCGTCTTGACCAGCCAGCGAGTAACGCGAAGCGATTGCCATCGGGTCATAGATCAGCGAGAAGTCGTACAGCAGGTTTTGCTGGCGACCCAGGGTCAGTTGACCCCACTGACCTTGCAGACCGACGTAAGCGTTACGGCCGAACAGACGGCTGTTTTGGCCCGACTTGCCGTCGTCGAGGTTAAAGCCGCTTTCCAGGTTGAAGATACCCTTCAGACCACCGCCCAGGTCTTCAACACCACGCAGGCCCCAACGCGAACCCGACAGGCCGCCCGAATCCAGGCCAACGCGCGAGCTACCGCCGCCGTTGCCGTTCGGCACTTTGTTTGCGTAGGTCAGACCAGCGTCGACCACGCCGTACAGGGTCACGGAGGATTGTGCATAGGCGCCACCGGCGGCCAAAGCTGCAACAGCAGCTGCAAACAGTTTCATCTTCATATCGACACTTTCCTTGTCAACTGATTGGGAAATCTTGACTGTCCTTATGGACGACGCAGATACCTCACGTCTGACCGCATTATGTGCCAGCGTTGACTGATTCCGGAAACCCTTTCTGGCTCTGGGCCGCGATTTGCGGCCAAGTTGTTGCTCATGGGCAACACGCGCCCAGCCCCATTGAGAGGGGGGCGCGACCCGCTTGTTGCGCGGTGGCACAGGGGTTGGCGGGCGATTGTCACCCTCTTACTGCGCAACAAATTTGGCAGTCGGTGACAGTTCTGAATTGTCGCCTTCGCACCACGTTACGGCAATAAGTGCTTCCTTGTCCTCTTTTTTATCGGCCGAGTGCGGCGTGCCATCGCTTTAGGAAATCGGCACGGCGGAGCTGATCTTGATGGGCGAGTAAACCCGGGCCAACGGGAATGGGCCGATGCGTGTTTCCCAGTTCGGCGAGCAGGCGCTTGGCGGTGAGCCCGGTCTCAACGTCCTGGCGCAGCGAAAACAGGAACGCACGGTCCGCCATCACGCTCTGGCCGTCGCGCGAGAGCATGAAGTCGAGCCAGAGGCGCGCGGCGTTCGGGCGGGCAGCGCGCCGCGCAATGAAGGCGACGCGCGTAGCGACCAGCGTGTAGTCGGTCGGCATCTTGATGGCGAGCGCCGGGTTGCGATCGGCGTAGCGTGCGGCGTACGAGCCGATCACGTTGTAGGCGAGCAGGCTTTCGCCGGAAGCGACGCGCTCCAGCATCGCGGCCGTGGTGATGTACAGGTTGACGTTGACGCCGCCCAATGCCTTGGCAACATCCCAGAACACTGGCGTGGTGCGGGCGTCTTCGGCGGCGAAGAGGAACGCGGAGCCGGAGTGTTCGATGTCGTAGGAGGCGACGCGACCGCGCAGCAAGTCACGATGGCTATTCAGAATGCGGGCGAAGTCGGCATGGGTGGAAGGAATCAACTCCGCCGGTAACTGGCGCGTGTTGTAGACGAAGACGACCGGCTCGTAGCTCGTGCCGTACGCCTCGTTCTTCCAGATCGCCCACGATGGCAGGTAAGGCCGCTCGGGCGATGCGTAAGGAAGTGCGTGGCCGTCGTTCACGAGCTTGAACTGCTCGGGCATGGCCGAACTCCAGACCACGTCGGCGCCCGGCGACTTGGCGGCGAATTCTGCGAGGAAGCGGCGGTAGATATCGTCACTGTTCTGCTCGCGGTAGTCGACGGTGATGCCGGGGTAGCGCGTTTCGAAGGCGCGGATCAGCGGGTACGCGGCGGAGAAATCCGTCGTGGAATACACAGTGACACGGCCTTCGTGGCGCGCGGCGTCGATCATCGCACCGTAGTCGCGCGGGTAGTACGACGGCAACTCCGGGGCCTGGCGGGCCAGCCATTGCCCGTGCGCTCCACGCGCGACGGCGCCGCTTGCAGCCAGCAATGCGGCGGTCTGACAAAGCCAGCGGCGACGGGAATTGGGGATGGACGACATGCCGGTTGGAGCGCATCTGTGCGACGCGTCAGGTGGACGGAGTGATCGGCGATGTGGCCGAGATCAAGGCGCCACGCATTATCATGAAAAAGTGGCCAGAACGATATTGAGAGACACCCGATGCGGATTTTGCTGGTGGAGGATGAGGAAGAATTGGCCGCATGGCTGGCGCGCGCGCTGGCGCAAAGCGGCTTCGTGATCGAGCGCGCCGCTGACGGCGTCATCGCGGAAGCCTTCCTGGGCTCCGGAGAATTTGACGCGGTGGTGCTGGACCTGCGCTTGCCGCGCAAGGATGGCTTTGCCGTGCTGGCCGACATGCGCGCGCGCGACGACCGCACGCCGGTGTTGATCCTCACGGCGCAGGGCGCACTGGATGAGCGCGTGCGCGGGCTCAATGCCGGCGCGGACGATTTCCTCACCAAGCCGTTCGCGCTGTCCGAGCTGGAAGCGCGGTTGATGGCGCTTATCCGCCGCAGCCGCGGCCGGGCGTTCCCGCGCCTGCGTTGCGGGCCGCTGGAATTCGATACCGGACGCAAGGCATTCCTGCTGTCGGGCGAGCCGCTATCGCTCACGCCGCGGGAGCACGCCGCACTGTCGGCACTGCTGCACAAGACCGGCCAGCCGATCAGCAAGGTGCATCTGTTCGACAAGGTCTTCAACCTGGACAGCGATTCCAGCCCCGACGCAGTCGAGGTGGTCGTGCACCGCCTGCGCAAGAAGCTGGCGGGCACGGGCGTGCAGATCGTCACCGTACGGGGGCTGGGTTACCTGCTCGAGGCCGGCGATGGTGAAGGGCCCGCCGCCGGCGACAGCAGCGCATGATGCAGCGGCCCGCCTGGCTCCGGCTGCCGCGCAGCCTGAAACTTACGTTGCTTTGGTTGCTGCTGCCGGGGCTGGTGGGTGTGCTGGCCATCGACATCGTCTCGGCGTACCAGGCGCTGCGTGGCGCGACCGATCGCGCGTACGATCGCGCGTTGCTCGGCTCGGTGCGCGCCATCGAAAACGGCGTGACGATCGAGCGCGGCCAGGTGCAGGTCAACGTGCCGTATGTGGCGCTGTCCATGTTCGAATCGACGGCGCAGAGCAACGTCTATTACCGCGTCGCTTTCGAGCCCTTGCCGGGCAAGGCGCCTGAAGCGGCGCTGACCGGCTACGACGATCTGCCGCTGCCCGTCACCCGGCTGGAAAACGACACCCCACTCTTCTACGACGCGACATACCACGACGAGCCCGTACGCGTGGCCGCCGTGGCCAAGCCGCTCTATCAACCGGGGCTGCCGGCGCGCATCGTCATTCAGGTGGCAGAAACCATCGAGACGCGGCGCGCGCTGCAGCAGGCGGTGTGGCGCGGCACGCTGCTGCGCGATGCAGCGCTGGTGGCGGTCAGCGCCGCGCTGCTGTGGCTCGGCGTAACCGTCGCGCTGCGGCCGCTCAGTCGCCTGGCACGCAGCATCGGCGTGCGCGCGTCGGATGACCTGCGTCCGCTCGACGCCACCGACGTGCCTGCAGAAGTCCGCCCGCTGGTCGACGCGATCAACCACCACATTCATCGCTATGCCGAACTTGCGGAGGCGCAAAGCCAGTTCCTCGCCGATGCGTCGCACCAGTTGCGCACGCCGCTGGCCGTGCTGCTCACGCAAGCGGAATACGCACTGCGCGAAACCGACCCGGTGCGCGTACGCGAAAGCCTGTCCGCCATCATCGCGCGCCTGCAGTCGACGAACCGGCTGACCACACAGCTGCTCGCCCTCGCCCGCGCCCGGCATGCGGGGCAGGATGCGCCGGCCGAAACCTTCGACCTGGGTGTTTTGGCACGCGACGTGGTGGTCGATGCGCTGCCGTTGGCGCGTGAAAAACAGCAGGACCTCGGCTGGGATGACGGCGGCCTCGTCATGGCGCTGCCCGTCATCGGCTATCCAGCCTTCCTGCGCGAGGCGCTCTCCAACCTCGTGCACAACGCCATCCGCTACACGCCGGCCGGCGGACGCATCACCGTACGCGCCACGGCTGACGGCGATGCCGCACTGGTCTGCGTGGACGACACCGGGCCGGGCATGAACGCCGACGAGCGCGCACACGCGTTCCAGCGCTTCCGCCGAGCGCACGAGGGCGGAAGTCGCTCGGGTAAACCCAAGGTCGCGCCCAAAGACGCCCGCTACGCCGCCGAAGGCTCCGGCCTTGGTCTGGCCATCGCGCGAGCCTATGCAGCGCGTAGCGGCGGGCAAATCGAGCTGGCCGACGGGGAGCCGAACGAGTACGGCGGCGTCGGTTTGTCGGCGCGGATCAGCGTGCCGCTGGCGGCTGCGGCAGCCTCGACCGAGCATGCTGCGACGCAGCAGCCGCAATGAAAGCGTGACGAAAGCGCGCGATTTCTATAATCCGCCGCACCTGGGGCCATCCGTCCGAGCTACAAGCAACACGCCATAAGTAGCCGGCCCCACACCATCACAAGCAAACAGGAGACAAACCCATGCTTCGTGGACGCTTTACGCCTGCGCACGCCGCTCTCGCCTCAATCGCAGCTGCCGCACTGACCCTCAGCGCCGCCGCCTTCGCGCAAGTTCCGGCCGGCTACCCCGCCAGCTATGCCGACACCATTGCCGCCGCCAAGAAGGAAGGCAAGGTGGTGGTCTATGCGACGACCGACACCAAGGCCGCCGACCCGCTGATCAAGGATTTCGAGTCGCTCTACCCCGGCGTGAAGGTCGAGTACAACGACATGAACAGCAGCGAGTTGTACAACCGCTTCATCAGTGAGCAGGCTGCCGGCGGCGCCTCGGCTGACATGATGTGGAACTCGTCGATGGACTCGCAGCTCAAGCTGGCGCAGACCTACGCGATGAAGTACGACTCGCCGGAAGTGCCGAACGTGCCGAAGTGGGCTGTCTACAAGGGCCTGGCCTACGGCACGACGTACGAGCCCGCCGTGTTCCTGTACAACAAGCGCCTGATCAAGGATTCGGAAGTGCCGCAAACGCACGCCGATTTCGCCAAGTTGGTCGCCAGCCAACCCGAGCGCTTCAAGAACAAGGTCACGACGTACGACATCGAGAAGTCGGCCGTGGGCTTCATGATGGCTGCGCAGGACAATCTGGATTCGCCGCAGTACTTCGACTTCGTCAAGGCAGTGGGCCCGAACCTGGTGCTGCAGTCCTCTACCGGCACGATGATGGAGCGCGTGGCCTCGGGCGAAAACCTGGTGGCGTACAACATCCTCGGTTCTTACGCGATTGCACGCGCCAAGAAGGATCCGTCGATCGGCATCGTCTATCCGAAGGACTACACGCTGGTGGTGTCGCGCGTGGCGATGATCGCCAAGAAGGCGAAGAACCCGAACGCGGCCAAGCTGTGGCTGGACTACATCCTGTCCAAGCGCGGCCAGGAAATCCTCGCCAACAAGTCGGATCTGCACTCGCTGCGGGACGACGTGACGGGCGAAGCCACCGCCGCCGGCCTGAAGAAGATTCTCGGCAACAGCATCAAGCCGATTCCAGTCGACGAATCGATCCTGGCGTTCCTGGAACCCAAGAAGCGCCTGGATTTCATCAAGCAATGGCGTACCGCCGCCGGCCGTTGATCTGATCCGCTAATCAACGGCACACCTCTCATCTGACCGACCTGCCGGCGCCATCCGTATCTGGCGCCGGTTCCTCCTGGAGGCACCATGCGTTCTCTAGCGCAAGACCGTGCCGCCGCTCGCCAAGCCACCCTCAAGCGCTCGCCCTGGACGCGTGTGGGACAGGCTTTGCCGCGCGGCGTGGTCATTCTGCTTACCGCGCTGGCGATTTTCACGCCGCTGGCGCTGATCTTCTACCAGAGCTTTCTGTCTGCGCCGTTCTTCATGCCCGACGCGCTGGCGGGGCTGGATGCGTATCGCTTCATCTTTACGGATTCGGACTTCTGGCACGCCTTCGAGAAATCCGCCGCGCTCGCTTTCGGGCTGGCGGTAATCTCGGTACCGCTGGGCGGCATCCTGGCGTTCCTGATGGTGCGTTCGGACCTGCCGGGCCGCCGCATTCTCGAACCGCTGCTGATGATTCCGGTGTTCGTCTCGCCGATGGTGCTGGCGTTCGGTTACGTGGTGTCCGCCGGCCCGGTGGGCTTCTACACCGTGTGGTTCAAGAGCCTGCTTGGCGGTGCGCCGTGGAACGTGTATTCGTTCACCAGCATCATCATCATTGCGGGCCTGACGCATGTGCCTCACGTGTATCTGTATGTCTCGTCAGCGCTGCGCAGCCTCGGTTCGGATGTGGAAGAAGCCGCGCGTATCGCGGGGGCATCGCCGCTGTCGGTGGCGCTCAACGTGAGCCTGCCGATGGTGCGCCCCGCGCTGCTGTACGCAGCCGTGCTGGTGATCTTCCTGGGCTTCGAGGTCTTCGGCCTGGTGCTCGTGTTGGGCGATCCGGAAGGCCACCTGGTGCTCGCCACGTACCTGTACAAGCTGACCAACAAGCTCGGCACGCCGGCCTATCACCTGATGGCAGCCGTGGCGGTCTGCCTGGTGATGGTGACGTTCCCGCTGGTGCTGCTGCAACGCTACATGCTGCGCTCGGCCAACCGCTTCGTCACCGTCAAGGGTAAGGTCACGCGCAGCCGCCCGCTGCCGCTGGGCTCGTGGCGCTGGCCGGCCTGGGCTGTCGTGGTGCTGTGGTTCTTCGTAACGGTGGTGGTGCCGCTCTCGGGCATCGCGCTGCGCGCCTTCGTATCGAACTGGGGTGAAGGGATGTCGCTGGTGGAAGCGTTCTCGACCACCGCGTTCCAGCAGATCTTCGAGCAGCCGCAATTCCTGCGCGCGATGGTCAACACGGTACTGATCGGCGTGATCGGTGGCGCCATCGCCGTGGCTTGCTACACCTGCATCGGCCTGGCCATGCACCGCAAGCCGGATGGCTGGACGCGTTTCCTCGACTACAGCGTGCTGGTGCCCCGCGCCATTCCGGGTCTCCTGGCTGGCCTGGCGTTCCTGTGGGTGTTCCTGTTCGTACCCAACTGGATCGAGACCGGCCTGACCGACAGCGGCCTGCCGTTCGCCAACTGGATCATCGAGAACGTCGTGCCGAGCCTGCGCGACCTGCGCAGCACGATCTTCAGCGTGTGGATCGCCTACACGGTCGTGTGGCTGGCTTATGGCCTGCGGCTGATCTCGGCCGCGCTGCTACAAGTCGGTCCGGAACTGGAAGAGGCGGCACGCTCGGTCGGCGCCACCCGCGCCCGCACCACGCGCGACGTGACCGTACCGCTCACGCGCTACGGCCTGCTCGGGGCGTGGCTGCTGATCTTCCTGATTTTCGAGCGCGAGTACTCGACCGGTGTGTATCTGCTGTCGCCGGGCACCGAGACGATTGGCTCGATGCTGGTTTCCCTGTGGGCGGGCGGCGCCATCGATATCGTTGCCGCGCTGTCCTTCGTCAATATCGTGCTGGTGGCCGTCGGCCTCGGCATCGCACTGCGTTTCGGAGTGAAGCTCCATGATTGAACTCACTGTCAACGACCTGCACCTGCAATACGGCAACAACCCGGTTCTCAAGGGTGTCTCGATGCAGCTGCAGAAGGGCGAGGTCGTCTCGCTGCTGGGCCCGTCCGGTTCGGGCAAGACCACGCTGCTGCGTGCTGTCGCCGGCCTCGAACAGGCCAGTCAAGGCACCGTCCAGATCGGCGATCGGGTCATGTTCGACGGCGCCAAGAAGCTCGACGTGCCGGCCGAAGGGCGCAACCTGGGCCTGGTGTTCCAGTCGTACGCGCTGTGGCCGCACAAGACCGTGGCGGAGAACGTCGCCTACCCGCTCAAGCTGCGCAAGACGCCCTCCGCGCAGATCAAGGAACGCGTGCAGGCCGTGCTGCAGCAGCTGGGCCTCGGCCACCTGGGCGAGCGTTTCCCGAGCCAGCTCTCCGGCGGCCAGCAGCAGCGTGTGGCGATCGCCCGCGCGCTGGTCTACAACCCGCCTGTGATCCTGCTCGACGAGCCACTCTCGAACCTCGACGCCAAGCTGCGCGAAGAAGCCCGCGCCTTCCTGCGCGAGCTGATTGTGCGCCTGGGCCTCTCTGCACTGATGGTCACGCACGACCAGAGCGAAGCGATGGCCATGTCCGATCGCATCCTGCTGCTGAACAACGGCGTGATCGAACAGCAGGGCACGCCCGAGCAGATGTACGGCGCGCCCGAGACTCTCTTCACCGCCGAATTCATGGGCAGCAACAACCGCATCAATGGCAAGATCGCCGAAGTGCGTGACGGCATGGCGCGCCTGGTAGACGAGACGGGCGGCTGGTCTCTGTGGGGTGTGGCGCGCGGTGATCTGAAGCCGGGTGCATCGGCGCACGGCGTGATCCGCCTGGAACAGGTGCGCGTGGGCGTCGACAACGCCGACAACACCATCCACCTGCCGCTCGCAACGCGCATGTATCTGGGTGACCGTTGGGAATGCCTGTTCCGCGCCACCGACGACAGCGGCGCGACCGGCACAGGCCTGCGTGCCTACTCCGCCAGCGCCCCGAGCGACGGCAGGTACGCGCTGACCTTCCCGCGCGAACAGTTCTGGCTGTACGCCGCTTGAAGCAACAAACGCAACAGCGGATTCATCGGCAACAAGAAAGGCAGCCTCGGCTGCCTTTTCTTCTTTGGCTGATACTGGATCGGCCCGTCAGTCCTTCACCACCGGCAGGTGCTCCGGATCGTTCTCCGGTGCCGTGGTGTTACGGATGAAGATTGCCGCCAAGATCAACCCCAGCTCGTACAGCAACCACAGCGGCACCGCCAGCAGCAACTGCGACATCACGTCCGGCGGCGTCACGACCGCGGCAATCACGAAGGCGCCCACCACCACGTATGGCCGCGCCTGTCGGAGCTTCTCCAGGCTCACGATGCCAAAGCGCACCAGCACCATCACCACCACAGGTACCTCGAAGGTGATGCCGAAAGCCAGGAAGGTGGTCATCGCAAAGCTCAGATACTTGTCGATGTCGGTCGACATCTCGGCCCCCAGGGGCGCGTTGTAGTGCGCCATCACCTTGAACACCGTCGGGAAGACCAGGAAATACGCAAATGCCACACCGCACAGGAACAGCACATAGGTGCTCACCACCAGCGGCATGATCATCCGCTTCTCGTGCGTGTACAGCCCCGGCGCTACAAAGCGCCAGATCTGGTACAGCACCCACGGCAGTGCGATCAGAAAGGCGGCCAGCAGCGTCACCTTCATCGGCACGAAGAACGAGCCGGTGACGTCCGTCACGATCATGTGACCGTTCTTGGGCAACGCCTGGATCAGCGGCCGCGAGAACAGGTTGAAAATATCCGGCGCCCAGTAGACCAGGCCCAGAAAGATCAGCAGCACGCCGGCACCCGCCTTGACGATGCGCTCGCGCAGCTCGACCAGGTGCGAAATGAAGGTTTCCTGCGCGCCGTCCTCGGGCGACTCTTGCGGATCGAGTGGAGCGGCACTCATGTCGGGTTGGAAAGGGGGACGTCAGGACGCGACACCGCAGACACGGCTCGCGCCCGGAAGATCATTCGAAGAAGGAGCGCGCACGCGACTGTGCGGCAACGATGGGCGGACGATGACGCTTGACGCGTGCCGCACCCGATTGCGCCCACATGCGCACGCCCTGCTTCTGGCGGTACCACTTGGGCATCGAAAGCTGCTTGTTTCGCCAGCTGTTGCGGCCATTGCGCGACTTGCCCGGTGCCGGGCGCCAGTCGGGGGCGGAGGTCGCCGTGTGCGCGGGATCACCAAGCGCCTCGTTCAGGCGTTCGTTGATCTCGGTCGTGTGCTTGCTGACCTCCTGGTGGATGGTCTGCTCGACATTGCGCGCGGCCTGCTCGAAGTCGGTGCGCATCTTGCGCAGTTCCTCGAGCTCGATTTCGCGGCTGACCTCGGCCTTCACATCGGCGATGTAGCGCTGTGCGCGGCCAAGCAAGGCGCCAGCGGTACGCGCCACCTTGGGCAGACGCTCGGGCCCGATGACGACGAGCGCCACCATGCCAATCAGCGCCAGCTTGGAAATGCCGAGATCGATCATCGGTCAGCGGGACGTCTGTGTTCAGCCTTGCTTGGACTTGTCGCGCGCTTCGACGTCGATCGTCGTCGCATCGTGCAACTCGCGCGGCGGCTGACCGGCGGTCTGTTGAGGCTGTTGCGAACCGGCGGGCTTGTCTTCCTGCCCTTCGCGCATGCCGTCCTTGAAGCCCTTCACGGCGCTGCCCAGATCCGAACCGATGTTGCGCAGCTTCTTCGTGCCGAAGACCATCATGATGATGACCAGCACGATCAGCCAGTGCCAAATGCTAAAGGAACCCATGTCCTACTCCCACGTAAATACGGCTGGTGGCGTCGCAACGGTGGCGCCGCCATTGGTTGATTTTACGGATTTGCGTACATCGGCTTGCTGTCATTCAGATACAGCCAACCTTTCACAATACGATACAGCATCCAGATGCCCAGAGCCCACAGGACGGCAAAGCCGATGAACGCTACGGGAATGAGCAACACACCGATCACACCCCACAATACGCACCACCAGAACGAACGGATTTGCCAACGAAAGTGCGACTCATACAGCGTGCCGCGCACATCGTCGCGCTTAACATACCCAACGATGATGGCAATCAATGCAGTGATACCGCCGGTCAGCCAAAAAATGGCGTAGAGCGCATACAAAATATGCGTGAGGCGACGCAGCCCGGCTAGGCGCTCCGCGTCGTCCGTCATCACCACTGCCGCTGCGTATTTGTCCACACTGCCTCCCTGCGACGATCCGTCACCGTAGTCAGTCCCCCGCTGCGTCGCGTGCCTGCAACTTGCGCAGCGCCTTCTCTTCCAGACCGGAAAGCCCCTCGCGGCGCGCCAGTTCGCCCACGACGTCATCCGGCGTGAGGTCGAAGTGCGACAGCAGCACCATGGTGTGGAACCACAGGTCGGCTACTTCGTAGACGACTTTGCTGCGCGCCTCGTCGGTCATGCCCGCGGCCCGGGCATCCTTGGCGGCCATGACGGTCTCGGTGGCCTCTTCGCCGATCTTTTTGAGGATGGCATCGTCGCCCTTGTTGAACAGGCGCGCGATGTAGCTCTTTTCCGGGTCACCGCCGTTGGCGAGCTTGCGGGATTCGAGCACCTCGCCCAGGCGGCGCAGGGTGTCACTCATGATTGTGGCCGGGCTTGCCGGCGTAAATGTCGTCGGGGTTCTTGAGCACCGGCTCGACGGTGTGCCAATCGCCGTCTTCCACATTGCCTTCGAACTTCTGGAAAAAGCACGCGTGGCGGCCAGTATGGCAGGCGATGCCGCCGATTTGTGTGACGCGGAGCAAGATCACGTCTTCATCGCAGTCGAGGCGGATCTCGTGCACCTTCTGGATGTGGCCGGACTCCTCGCCCTTGTGCCACAGGCGCTTGCGCGAGCGCGACCAGAACACGGCCTCGCCGCTTTCAACCGTCTTCTGCAGCGCCTCGCGGTTCATGAACGCGAACATCAGGACGTCATTGCTGCCCTGCTCCTGCACGATCACCGGCACCAGGCCGTTGTCGTCCCAGTGGACCTTGTTCAGCCACTTCTTGCTCATGATCCGATCCGTACTGGAATGCCTTGCTCTGCCATGAATTGCTTGGCCTGGCCAACGGTGTATTCGCCGTAGTGGAAGATGCTGGCGGCCAGCACCGCATCGGCGTGACCTCGCTGAATGCCGTCAGCCAGATGCTGCAGGTTGCCCACGCCGCCCGAGGCGATGACCGGCACCGGCACTGCGTCCGACACGGCGCGCGTGAGTTCCAGATCGAAGCCGGCTTTCGTGCCGTCGCGGTCCATGCTGGTGAGCAGGATTTCGCCGGCGCCGCGCTGCGCCATTTCGCGCGCCCATGCCACGGCGTCCAGGCCCGTGCCTTTTCGGCCGCCGTGCGTGAAGACTTCCCAGCGCGGCGCTTCGCCTTCGGCCGACACCTTCTTGGCGTCGATAGCCACGACGATGCACTGCGCGCCATGGCGGGCACTGGCGTCCGACACGAGCTGCGGATTCGCCACCGCCGAGGAGTTCATGCTGATCTTGTCCGCACCGGCATTGAGCAGCCGTCGCACATCTTCCAGCGCACGCACACCGCCGCCCACCGTCAGCGGAATGAACACCTGCGACGCCACCGCTTCAATGATGCCCAGCATCAGGTCGCGGCCGTCCGACGTGGCGGTGATGTCGAGGAAGGTGATTTCGTCGGCGCCCTGCTCGTCGTAGCGGCGTGCGATTTCGACGGGGTCGCCGGCGTCGCGCAATTCGACGAAGTTGACGCCCTTGACCACCCGGCCGTTGGTCACGTCCAGGCAGGGGATGATTCGTTTGGCTAGCATGATGAGTCGGGCGCCGGAGCGCCCGTTGTGCACGGCTGGATCAACGATCAGGCCGCGCCGAGTTTGTCCGCGAGGGCTTGTGCTTCCTTGAAGTTCAGGTCGCCCGAATAGATGGCGCGACCGCAGATCACGCCTTCCACGCCATGCTCTTCGACCGCGCACAGGTGGTCGATGTCCTTGAGGTTCGACAAGCCGCCGCTGGCAATGACCGGAATTTTCACCGACTGTGCCAACTTGACGGTGGCATCGATGTTGATGCCCTGCAGCATGCCGTCGCGGCCGATGTCGGTGTAGATGATGCCTTCGACGCCGTAGTCTTCGTACTTCTTGGCGAGGTCCACGACTTCGTGGCCGGAGAGCTTGCTCCAGCCGTCGGTCGCGACCTTGCCGTCCTTGGCATCGAGCCCGACGATGATATGGCCGCCGAATGCCGTGCATGCGTCCCGCAGAAAGCCCGGGTCCTTGACCGCCGCCGTGCCGATGATCACGTACGACAAGCCGTCGTCGAGCCAGCGCTCGATGGTGCCCAGATCGCGGATGCCGCCGCCGAGTTGCACGGGGATCTCGTCGCCCACCTCGGCGAGGATGGCCTTGACGGCCGCCTCGTTACGCGGCTTGCCCGCGAAAGCGCCATTCAGATCGACAAGATGCAAGCGGCGCGCACCCTGCTCGACCCAATGCCGCGCCATGGCCGCGGGGTCTTCCGAGAATACGGTGGCTTGATCCATATCGCCTTGTTTGAGGCGCACACACTGACCGTCCTTCAGGTCGATGGCCGGGATGAGCAGCATAGTCGTAACGACAAAGTTGAGGGGGTGAGGTTAAACGGGCAAAAGGGATTCGGTCGCGACTGTGAGCCCGATTTCACGGGTTCCAGTGCACGAAGTTCCGGTAGATCTGCAGCCCGGCTTGCGCACTTTTTTCCGGGTGAAACTGTGTTGCAAAAATATTATCCCGGGCGATGGCGGAGGTAAACCGCACGCCGTATTCGGTCTCTCCGACCGATTCGTCGGCATTGGCGGGCCGCGCGTAGTAACTGTGCACGAAATAGAAGTAGCTCTGGTCCGGCACACCTTCCCAAAGGGCGTGGGCACGACTCTGGTGCACGCGGTTCCAGCCCATCTGAGGCACTTTGTACCGTGAACCGTCCGGCTGCAACTGGCCGTCCAGCTCAAAGCGGACCACATCGCCCTTGATGAGGCCCAACCCTTCCGTGTACGGCTGCCCGGGGCGCGCCTCGGTGCTGCGCTCGAGCAGCATCTGCTCGCCCACACATACGCCGAGCATCGGCTTGCTGCGCGATGCCTCCAGCACAGCATCGCGCAGGCCGGACTGGTCGAACGCGGCCATGCAGTCGGGCATGGCGCCCTGCCCTGGCAGCACCACACGGTCGGCCGAACGAATTTCATCCGCTTGCGCACTGATGCGCACATCGGCCTCCGGAGCAACGGCCATCAGGGCTTGCGCCACCGAGCGCAGATTGCCCATGCCGTAATCGACGATTGCGATCTTAGTCATGACTTAACTTAGGCCCGAAGTACGGGCAACAGGGTTTTCAGCCCATCAACGATGAATTCCACGGCCAGCGCCGCCAGGATCAGGCCCATCAGCCGCGTCCCGACGTTGATGCCGGTGCGACCGATCACACGGGCGATCGGCTCGGCCGCGCGTAGCACGATCCAGACCACGACTGCGATCGCCACACCGACGCCAGCGAGGAGAAACAAGTCCCACCAGTGCTTCGTCTTGCCCGCATAGACGATGACCGTGCTGATCGAGCCCGGGCCCGTGAGCAGCGGAATCGCCAGCGGCACGACCGCAATGCTGGCCTTGGCACCGGCTTCGTCCTCTTCTTCGGGCGTGGCCTTGGTGCGGCTGGTCTGCGCATTGAGCATGTTCAGCGCGATCATGATCATGATGATCCCGCCGCCGACCTGCAACGAGCCAACTGAGAACCCGAAAAAGCTGATGATCTGCTCGCCCAGCAACGCCGACAGGCCAATCACAATTGCCACCGAAATCGACGCAACCTTGATGGTGCGGCGCTTCTCCTCATCCGTCTGGCTCTCGGTCAGGCTGATGAAGAACGGGATCGCCCCGATCGGGTTGATCAGCGCGAGCAGCGAGAAGAAGCTTTTTGTCAGATCCATCGGATCGGCGGCCGGTTTCTGAGTCGGGTAGGCGCGGCCAGGCCGACGCAGTGATTTACAGGGCGCCCTTGGTCGACGGAATCGTGCCGGCAGCGCGCGGATCGATCTCTACCGCCATGCGCAGCGCGCGGCCAAAGGCCTTGAACACGGTTTCGATCTGGTGGTGCGCGTTGACGCCGCGCAGGTTGTCGATATGCAGCGTCACGCCGGCATGGTTGACGAACCCGCGGAAGAATTCGATGGACAGGTCAACGTCAAAGTTGCCCACGCGTGCGCGCGTGAACGGCACGTGGAACTCCAGGCCCGGACGGCCCGAGAAGTCGATGACCACGCGCGACAGGGCCTCGTCCAGCGGTACGTAGCTGTGGCCGTAGCGCACGATGCCCTTCTTGTCGCCAATGGCCTTGGCGACGGCCTGGCCCAGCGTGATGCCGACATCTTCCACGGTGTGGTGATCGTCGATATGGGTGTCGCCAGTGGCCGAGACGTCCAGGTCGACCATGCCATGTCGGGCGATCTGGTCGAGCATGTGGTCCAGGAAGGGGACGCCGGTGTTCAGCGTCTGCTTGCCCGTGCCGTCCAAATCAAGGGCGACGCGGATCTGCGTTTCAGAGGTGTTACGAGTGACCTCGGCACGGCGGCTCATGGGGCTTCCTGCATCGATGCGACAAAGGCATCGATAAATTGCGCGTTTTCTTCGGGATTGCTGACCGTCACGCGCAGACAGTTGGCCAGCAACGGGTGCATTTTACTGACGTTTTTAATCAGAATCCGCCGATTGAGCAGGCGCTCGAACAAGGTGGCGGCATTCGGCACGCGCAGCAGGATGAAATTCGCCGCGCTTGGGAACACCGTCACGCCCGGCTGAGCCGACAGCACATCGATCAGCTTGGTGCGCTCGGCACGCAGGGTCGCTGCCTGGGCATCCAGCACGTCCACGTGTTCGAGCATGAACTGGGCGGTCGCCTCGGTCAGCACATTCACGTTATACGGCGGGCGCACCTTGTCCAGCTCGGCGATCCACTTCGGGTGGCCGGCCACGTAGCCGAGGCGGATGCCGGCCAGGCCCAGCTTGGAGACGGTGCGCATCACCAGAAGATGATCGAAATCGCGCAGGCGCGGCATCCAGCTATGTTGCGCGAATGGCTGGTAGGCCTCGTCGACCACCACCAGGCTTTGGCACACCGGGCCACGTGCGGCACGGATGATCGCGTCCATGTCCGCCGCGTCGAACAGATTGCCCGTCGGGTTGTTCGGATACGCCAGGTAGATGACGGCGGGCTGGTGTTCGGCCATGGCCGCCAGCATCGCTTCACGGTCAAGCGTCAGGTCCGCCTTGAGCGGTACGCCGACAAAGTTCAAGCCCAGCAGCTGCGCCGACATCGCGTACATCACGAAACCCGGCACCGGCGCCAGCACGGTCGCGCCCGGCTTGGCCGCCGCAATGGCGATCAGGCTGATGATCTCGTCCGAACCATTGCCCAGCAGCACCTCGGCACCGGCCGGCACATGCATCACCTGCTTGAGCTGCGCCTTTAACGCGTCGGCCGTCGGCACCGGGTAGCGGTTGAGCGCGACTTCGGCCAGGCGCTTGCCCAGCGCGTCGCGCAGCATCGCCGGCAGCAGATATGGGTTTTCCATCGCGTCCAGCTTGACCATGCCGGTCGCGTCGGGCACGTGGTACGCGCCCATGGCGCGAACGTCGTCGCGCACGATGCGGGCGAGCAGGTCATCGAGAGAGGCTTGGGCCGGAGCTGTGGCGTTCATCGTCGTGCTGCAGGCGTTATTCGGAGGTTGGGCGTTGCAGGCGATATTCGGCGCTGCGGGCATGCGCCTGCAAGCCTTCGCCGTAGGCCAGTTCGGCAGCAATCTCGCCCAGCATCTGCGCGCCGGCTTCGCTCACCTCAATCAGGCTCGAGCGCTTGATGAAGTCGTACACGCCCAGCGGCGACGAGAAACGCGCCGTGCGCGAGGTGGGCAGCACATGGTTCGGGCCCGCGCAGTAATCGCCCAGCGACTCGCTGGTGTACTTGCCGAGGAAGATCGCACCGGCGTGGCGGATGCGCTCGGCCCACTGGCGCGGGTTCTCCGCCGAAATCTCCAGATGCTCCGGCGCGATGTCGTTGGCGATGTCGCACGCCTCTTCCATGTCGCGCACCTTGATGAGGGCACCCCGGCCCGACAGCGACTCGGCAATCACGCTTCGGCGGGGCATGTCTTCAAGCTGACGGTTGATGCTGGCTTCCACCTGCGCGATGAACTCGGCGTTCGGGCACAGCAGAATCGACTGAGCCAGCTCGTCGTGCTCGGCCTGCGAGAACAGGTCCATCGCCACCCAGTCGGGATCGGTCGTGCCATCGCAGATGACGAGGATTTCCGACGGGCCGGCAATCATGTCGATGCCCACCGTACCGAACACGCGGCGCTTGGCCGCCGCCACATAGGCATTGCCGGGGCCGACGATCTTGTCGACGGCGGGGACGGTCTCCGTGCCATAAGCCAGCGCACCCACGGCCTGTGCGCCGCCGATGGTGAACACGCGGTCCACCCCGGCGATGCAGGCCGCAGCCAGCACCAGCTCGTTGCGCACGCCACCGGGCGTGGGCACGACCATGATGATTTCCTTGACGCCGGCCACACGTGCCGGGATGGCGTTCATCAGCACCGACGACGGGTACGCAGCCTTGCCGCCCGGCACGTAGATGCCCACGCGATCGAGCGGCGTGACTTTCTGGCCGAGCACCGTGCCGTCAGCTTCGGCGTATTCCCAGCTGTGCGTGCCGCACTCGATCTTCTGCTTCTCGTGATACGCACGCACGCGGGCGGCAGCAGCTTCGAGTGCCGCGCGGCGCTTGGGCTCCAGGCCGTCCAGCGCAGCTTGCAGCGTGGCCGGCGACAGTTCCAGCGCGGCCACGCTATCGGCTTCAATGCGGTCAAAGCGCTGCGTGGCTTCCAGCACAGCGGCGTCGCCGCGCGCCTTCACGTCGGCCAGGATCTGCGCGGCCGCCCGGTCAATGGCTTCGTCTTCGCTCGCCTCGAAAGCGAGCACCTGGCGCAGTTGCGCCGCGAATCCGGCTTCGGCCGAATCCAGCTTACGAATGGTCAGGCTCATGCGGGTTCCCCAGCACGCTCGTCCTGGGCGGAGGCGCGCTCGAAAGCGTCGAGGATAGGCGCCAGCCTGTCACGCTTGAGTTTCAGCGCAGCCTGGTTGACGACGAGTCGGGACGAGATCTGCACGATCTCTTCCACCTCGACAAGGTTGTTCGCACGCAGCGTGCCGCCTGTGCTGACCAGGTCGACGATGGCGTCAGCCAGGCCCACCAGCGGACCCAGCTCCATCGAGCCATACAGCTTGATCAGGTCGACGTGCACGCCCTTCTTGGCAAAGTGTTCGCGCGCGGTATTCAGATACTTCGTCGCCACCGACAGGCGCGCACCCTGGCGCACCGCGTTGGCGTAATCGAAGCCCTTGGGCACCGCCACCGACATGCGGCAGCGGGCGATGTTCAGATCGATGGGCGCATACAGGCCCGCCATGCCGTGCTCCATCAGCACATCTCGGCCGGCCACGCCGAAGTCCGCCGCCCCGTATTGCACGTAGGTCGGCACGTCGGAGGCGCGCACGATGATCACGCGCAGCGCCGGGTCCGACGTCGGCAGGATCAGCTTGCGCGAGGTTTCCGGATCTTCGGTCACCTCGATGCCGGCGGCCTTCAGCAACGGCAGCGTCTCTTCAAAGATGCGCCCTTTGGACAGCGCCAGCGTGAGCTGGTTGGAGGCGGACTGGAATGCGTTCATGGCCAGCGGGTTCCTTACCTTACGCTTGAATGCGGCGGATCTTGGCGCCGACAGCGGACAGCTTGTCCTCGATGCGGTCGTAGCCGCGGTCGAGGTGATAAATGCGGTCGACCAGCGTCTCGCCCTGCGCGATCAGCCCGGCGATGACAAGGCTGGCCGAGGCACGCAGGTCGGTCGCCATGACGGTCGCGCCCGACAACTGCTCGACGCCCGTCACCACGGCGGTCTTGCCATCGATCACGATATTGGCGCCCAGGCGGTTCAGTTCCTGCACGTGCATGAAGCGGTTTTCGAAGATGGTCTCCGTCACCGTGGCAGAGCCCTCGGCGATGGCGTTGAGCATCATGAACTGCGCCTGCATGTCGGTCGGGAACGCCGGGTATTCCGACGTGCGGAAGCTCACGGCCTTGGGGCGGCCCGTCATCTGCACGCGGATCCAGTCATCGCCCGTGGTGAGCGTCACGCCGGCTTCGCGCAGCTTGTCGAGCACGGCATCGAGAATGCCGGGCGGCACGGCGCGCAGCGTCACGTCGCCACCGGCCGCCGCCACGGCGCACAGGAACGTACCGGCTTCGATCCGATCGGCAATCACCGTGTGCGCAGCGCCGTGCAGCGCTTGAACGCCCTGGATGACGAGGCGGTCGGTGCCGATGCCCTCGATGCGCGCACCCATCTTCACGAGCAGATTGGCGAGGTCGGTCACCTCGGGCTCGCGCGCGGCGTTTTCCAGCACGGTTTCGCCGTCGGCAAGCGCGGCTGCCATCAGCAGGTTTTCCGTACCCGTGACCGTCACCATGTCGGTGACGATGCGCGCGCCGCGCAGACGCTTTGCGCCATCGGCAAGCTTGGCTTCAATGTAGCCGTGCTCGATGACGATCTCGGCGCCCATCAATTGCAGCCCCTTGATGTGCTGATCCACCGGACGCGCGCCGATGCCGCAACCGCCCGGCAGCGACACACGCGCATGGCCGAAGCGCGCCAGCAGCGGGCCCAGCACCAGGATCGACGCACGCATGGTCTTCACCAGGTCGTACGAAGCTTCGGGCGTGTGGATCGCCGCAGCGTCGAGCGTGAGGTTGTGACCGTCGAGCACGCCTTCCACGCCCATCTGGCGCAGCAGCTTGAGCATCGTGCGCACGTCCTGCAGGTTCGGCACGTTGCTCAGCGCCAGCGGCTCGGCCGTCAGCAGCGCGGCACACATGATGGGCAGCGCGGCGTTCTTGGCGCCAGACACGCGGATTTCGCCCGAGAGCGGGCCATTGCCTTCGATCAGCAGTTTGTCCATGAGCGAGACGTCTCGTCGATCACTTTGGGAGGGGCGCTCGGCGAGCGCAAGGTCGGAATCGGTTGAAACGGTAACCGGTGTGGGATCAAGCTCGGCCATCAGGACTGCCACTCCGCCGGGGTGAGCGTCTTCATGGACAGCGCGTGAATTTCGGCGCGCATCCGCTCACCCAGCGCGGCATAGACGAGCTGGTGACGCTGGATCAACCGCTTGCCTTCAAACTGTGCGCTGACGATGGTGGCAAAAAAGTGCTGGCCGTCGCCCTCGACTTCGAGGTGCTCGCACGGCAGGCCGGTTTCGATGTACTGCTTGACTTGTTCGGGTGTGGGCAACATAGCCATCCCTTCTCCTGCAAAACGTTAGGGTGAGCGTCGTTCGTTTTGTTATCGACGCATCAATGGCGCAGCTTGTAGCCCGTGCGCAGCATCTGCAGGGCCACTCCCCCCACTACGACCAGCGCGATCAGCATCACGCCGAGGCTCGTCGCCACCGGCACATCGGACACGCCGAAGAAGCCGTAGCGGAAGCCGTCGATCATGTAGAAGAACGGGTTGGCGTGGGACACCGCCTGCCAGAACGGCGGCAGTGAATGAATCGAATAGAACACGCCCGCCAGGAAGGTGGCCGGCACGATCAGAAAGTTCTGGAACGCCGCAAGCTGGTCGAATTTTTCAGCCCAGATGCCAGCAATCAACCCCAGCGTGCCGAGCACGCTCGCGCCCAGCACGGCAAACACGATGATCCAGAGCGGCTGCGCGAAGTGCAGGTGCGCAAACAAGGTCGTCACGACAAGCACGCCCGTACCCACAGCGAGACCGCGAATGACGGACGCACACACGTAGGCACCGAACATCTCCCAATGCGACAGCGGCGGCAGCATGATGAACACCAGGTTGCCGGTGATCTTCGACTGGATGAGCGACGACGAGCTGTTTGCGAAGGCGTTCTGCAGCACGCTCATCATTACCAGACCAGGCACCAGAAAGGCGGTGTAGCTCAACTGGTCGAACACCTTGACGCGGTCCTCCAGCACGTGGCCGAAAATCAGCAGATACAGCAGCGCGGTCAGCACCGGCGCGGCCACGGTCTGGAAGCTCACCTTCCAGAAGCGCAGCACTTCCTTGTACAGCAGCGTACGGAAACCGACCCAACGGCCCGGCATGCTCTCGGGGATGGCGTTCATGCGGCGGGCTCCAGCGCAGAATCAGGAATGGCAGGCGCCTGAGGCCCGAGGGGCAATCCGCCTTCGCGGCGCATGATCTGCACGAACACGTCTTCCAGATCGGCCTTGGCGACTTCCATATCGTCGATCTCGCATCCGGCAAGGCGGCACATGGAGAGAATCTGTTCGACCTCACCGTAGCCCGACAGGCGCAGACGGACGCCGCGCTCGCCGTGGTTGCCCGGCAGGCGCAGGCTTTCCAGCGATGCCGGCAGCGCGCCCTTCGCAAAGCTCAGCACCAATTGCAGCCCCGCAAATTGCGACAGCAGATTCGCCGTGCGATCGAGCGCAACCACCTCGCCAAACTTCAGCATGGCAATGCGGTCGCACAGGGATTCCGCCTCTTCCAGATAGTGCGTGGTCAGCACGACGGTGTGGCCCTCGCGATTCAGGCGCGAGATGAATTTCCACAGCGTCTGGCGCAACTCGACGTCCACACCGGCAGTCGGCTCGTCCAGCACGATCACGGGCGGGCGATGCACCAGCGCCTGCGCCACCAGCACGCGGCGCTTCATGCCGCCCGACAGCGCGCGCATGTTGGCGTCGGCCTTGTTGGTCAAGTCCAGATTGGCCATGACCTCGTCGATCCAGTCATCGTTTTTCGTCAGGCCGAAGTAGCCCGACTGCAGACGCAGCGTTTCGCGCACCGTGAAGAACGGATCGAACACCAGTTCCTGCGGCACCACGCCGAGCTTGCGGCGTGCAGTGCGGTAATCGGAGACGACGTCGTGGCCGAGCACGCGCACGCTGCCAGAATCGGCGCGATTCAGGCCCGCGAGGATGGAGATCAGCGTGGTCTTGCCCGCGCCGTTGGGGCCCAGCAGGCCGAAAAACTCGCCCTGCTCGACAGACAGGCTTACGCCCTTGAGCGCTTGCAACGACTTGTAGCGCTTGCGGACGTCAGCGATTTCGATGGCTTTCATGGCCGACAAAGTGAACTACCCTGCGCATCTCGTGACCGTCGATCGACAACACCATGACGGCCGCGGACGCCGCACACGGCGGCAGCAGAGCGACAAACCCAGAATTATAGGGGAACTGCACCAACTCACGGCGCCACAGCTGACGACGCCGAACCGCGAATGCCAGGGGCGCGCACGACCCTGGGCCGGAGCGCGGCATCGCGATGACGGGTTCGGAGCAATCACCCCGCGCCCGCACCGGACGCCGCCTCAATGTCGAGCGTGATGGTGCGCAGCAGGGGCGGGCGCGACGGCCAGCAGGGACTCCACGCCATACAGCGTGGCGAGATTGGACAGCGCTTGCGGAGCGCCTCCGATGTCGAGCGCGACACCGGCATCCTGGGCCGTGCGCTGCCAGGACAGCAGCACCGCCAGCGCAGACGAATCGACCTGCGACAAGCCCGCGCAATCGACGTGCAGCGCGGCAAGGCCAGCTTCGCGCGCTTGGCCGAGTTGAGCCTCGCCCTCGCGCAGAACGCGCGGCGCTTCGCGGTGAGTCAGCGGGCCGGACAAGGTCAACATGGTGGAAATGGATGCGTCAGAAAAAGAAACAGCGGCCAGAACTGACCGCCGTATTGATTCTACCGGAAGGCTGCTTACTTCGCCGGGCCCTTCTCGAGCTGCATGTTGCGCTCGTTCAGGAAGCTCACCAGGCCGGCGACGCCGCCGCGCTTGCTGATGACCTCGGCAAACTGGTTCTTGTACGTCTCCGACAGCCAGAGGCCGCTGATGTTGATGTCGTACACCTTCCAGCCACCGGCCGTCTTTTCCAAACGGTAGTCCAGGGCCACCGGTTCGCCGTTGTTGTTCACGGTCGAACGCACCACCACGTCGGTGTCATCGGCAGCCGCACGGAACGGCTTGTACGAAACGGTCTGGTTCTTCACATTCGACAGCGCGCCGGCGTAAGTGCGGATGAGCAGCGTTTTGAAGCCTTCCTGGATCTGTTGCTGCTGCTCCGGCGACGCCTGGTTCCAGAAACGGCCCATGGCGATCTGCGTGGTGCGCTTGAAATCGGCGCGCGGCACGATCTTCTGGTCGACCAGCTGGTACACCTTGGTCATGTTGCCGCCACGCAGTTCCGGATCGCTCTTGATGGTGCTGAGCACGTCGTCCACAGCCGTCTTGACCGTGGCTTGTGCGTCGGCGTCCTGGGCGTGGACCGGCGCAGCTGCCACGGCAGCCGTCAGCGTGAGACCGGCGAGCAGGGAGCGGAGAAACTTCTTCAACATATCGCGTCCTTATAGTGTGATTTTTGGGTCGCTTGCAGCGCATTCGCGGCAATCTTGTTGGCGATTAGAACAGACCGCCCGCAGCCAAGTTCGTGCGGGCCGGCCACTTTTACGCCTTGTCACCTTTGAGGCGACCTTGTTACGTGTACTGATCAGCGGCGGAACACCGGCCAGTTGGGGGTGAAGCGATGGTACGGCGAGACCGTCGCGTCACCGGTATCCGGCGACTTCGTGTTGTCCTGGTCATCCGGCAGGTTGCCGTCATAGATCAGGTAGCGGCGGCGCTGCAGATAGGCATCGCGCAGGAAGGTGTACTTGTCGACCGCAGCCTGTTCGAACACATTGCTGGCTCCAAGCAGGTTCGCGCGCACGTCAACCACGCGCAACGCGGCCAGCGAGTAGGTGACCGCGCTGTCGTGCCAGTACGTGAGCGGGTCCATCTGCCAGTCGACCAGGAACCCCACGGTGTCACGTGCAGTGCTCGGGCCGAGCAGCGGCCACACGACGTACGGACCCGACGGCACACCCCATACGCCCAGCGTCTGGCCGAAGTCTTCCTTGTGCTTGGGCAGGCCGGCGTCCGACGCAATGTCGATCAGGCCACCCAGACCCAGCACGGTATTGATCGCCACGCGCATGGTGTCTTCCAGCGCGGCGGTGCCCTTCAATTGCAGCAGGTTGTTGACGGCCGAATAGACATCGCCCGCATTCGAGAAGAAATTCGACACCGCCGTGCGCGCTGGCGACGGCACCACATCGACATACGTTTGCGCAACTGGCTTCAGCACGCCCTTGTCGAGGTCTTCGTTGATGCGGAAGACTTCGCGGTTGAACGGTTCGATCGGGTCAGCCGGATTAGCATTCGGTCCCGTCGCACAGCCGGCCAGCAGGGTGGTGCCTGCAGCCAGAGCCAGCGCAATGCCGCGCAGCATACGGATGGATGTTGTTATTTTCATGGCTTATTGCTCCCGCTGCCCTCGGCCGGCTTGGCTCCGCCGGCACTGCCATTCGCGCTGCCGGCACCGGCATCCGCGGCCTTGCTATAGAGGAACTGGCTGATCAGGTTTTCCAGCACCACCGCCGACTGCGTCATGGTGATCTTGCTGCCGCTGGCAAGCATGACCGAGTCGCCACCCGGTTCAATGCCAATGTATTGCTCACCGAGCAGACCCGAGGTCAGGACCTTGGCCGAACTGTCTTTTGGAAACTGATAGCGCTGATCCATGTCGAGCACCGCGATGGCTTGGTAGCTCTTGTCATCGAACAGGATCTGCGACACACGGCCGACCACCACACCCGAACTCTTGACCGGCGCCCGCACCTTCAACCCGCCGATATTGTCGAAGGCCGCCTTCACCTGGTAAGTCTTGGCAAACGAGAACGAACTCATATTGCCCGCTTTGAGCGCCAGGAACAGCAGCGCAATGATGCCCACCAGAACGAACAGGCCGACCCAGAAATCGAGGACGCTTTTACGCATGATCTTTTCTCGTTGAACGCTAACGACAACCGGCCGCTCAGCTGAACATCAGTGCCGTCAGCACGAAATCCAGCGCCAGCACGGTGAGCGACGCGATCACCACCGTCCGGGTAGTCGCGCGCGAGACGCCTTCCGGCGTGGCCTTCGCCTCATAACCCTGATACAGCGCAATGAAGGTGACCGCCACACCAAACACGACACTCTTGATGACGCCGTTGAGCACGTCGTCCATGACATCCACGCCGGCCTGCATCTGCGACCAGAACGCTCCGGGGTCCACGCCAATCAGTCCGACCCCGACGAAGTATCCGCCCAGAATCCCCACCGCACTGAAAATCGCGGCCAGCAGCGGCATGGCGATGAAGCCCGCCCAGAAACGCGGCGCCAGCACGCGGGCCAGCGGATCGACCGCCATCATTTCCATGGCGATCAGCTGCTCGCCGGCTTTCATCAGGCCAATCTCGGCCGTGAGCGACGTACCGGCGCGACCGGCAAACAGCAGGGCCGTCACCACCGGCCCCAGCTCGCGCACCAGCGACAGCGCCACCAGCAAACCCAGCGCCTGCTCGGAGCCGTAGCGGTTAAGCGTGTTGTAGCCCTGCAAACCAAGCACGAAGCCAACAAACAGACCCGACACAGCAATGATGATGAACGAATCATTGCCGATGAAGCGCAGTTGCTCGATCACCAGGCGCGGGCGACGGAGCACGTCGCCCGAAGCGCCAATGAGCGAAATCAACGTGCGGGCGGCATAGCCGAAGCGGCTGATCAGCACCAGAACAAAGCGGCCGATGGTGGAAATCATCGTGCGCCTCCGCTCTTGCCCAGACCGAAGTCATCTGCCAAAGGTGCCCCGGGATAGTGGAACGGCACGGGACCGTCCGCCTCTCCGTGCACGAACTGACGGACGAACGGATCGGTCGATGCGGTCAGCTCAGCCGGCGTGCCTGCGGCAGCAATGCCACCGTTGGCAATGAAGTAGACGTAATCGGCAATGTGGAACGTCTCCTGCACGTCGTGCGAGACGATGATGCTGGTCGCGCCGAGCGCGTCGTTCAGCTTGCGGATGAGCGACGCCGTCAGGCCCAGCGAGATCGGGTCCAGCCCGGCGAACGGCTCGTCATAGAGGATGAGCGACGGATCCAGCGCAATCGCCCGCGCCAGCGCCACGCGCCGGGCCATGCCGCCGGAAATTTCCGAAGGCATCAGGTCGCGCGCACCGCGCAGGCCGACGGCGTTCAGCTTCATCAGCACCAGATCGCGGATGAGCAGTTCGGGTAGTTCGGTATGTTCGCGCAGTGGAAATGCCACATTGTCGAACACGGACAGATCGGTAAACAGCGCCCCGAACTGGAACAGCATGCCCATCTGGCGGCGCGCAGCATACAGCGCGCGCTTGTCCATGGCGCCGATATCCTGGCCGTGCACGCGTACAGTGCCGGCGGCAGCGGCCACTTGGCCGCCAATCAACCGGAGAATCGTCGTCTTGCCGCAGCCCGAGCCGCCCATGACGGCCACCACGCTGCCCTTGGGCACGCGCATGCACAGGCCGGACAGGATGCGCCGCGCGCCTGGCTGATAGGCGAAATCGACCTGATCGAGTTCGACAACGGCGTTGGAAGGCTGGGTGGACACGGTGGAGATCGGTGCAGAGGGCTCGGCAGGTTGGCGGCTTCATGCTGCCGCATCTCGTTGTCTTGACTACCGCTGGCTCGCCAACAGACGCAGCTTCGCGCGGCCCGCCATTATAGGTGGAAACCCGCGTAGCCCGTCAGTCACGCCATGCTTACCGACAGTTTGTGTGGCTTGTTCGCCGCGCTGGGGGTTTCCGGGTCTTGCGGGCTGCTGAAAGTGGTGCACCTGTGAAGCTGGCGTTGGCACCTGCGGCGACAGCGGGAGCAGCCTATTCGCCGCTATCCAGCCGTAGATCGGCTTGGCGAATCACCCCCTGCCAGTGCGTCGCGTCACTGCGCACGGTCTGGGCGAACGTGTCGGGGGCATCCCATTCGGGTTCAAAGCCGCCGGCACGCAGCGTAGCGTGGACATCACCTGAAGCGACGGCGCGCCGCAATTCGGCCGCCGCGCGCATCGAGAAAGGCCGGGGTGTGCGCGCCGGCATGAAGGTGCCGATCCAGGCGCTGCGATCGAATCCGGCGAGACCGCCTTCGCGCAGGGTCGGCACAGCGGGCGCGAAACGCGAGCGAGCCCCGCCCGTCACCCCGAGCAACCGTAGCTGGCCGTTGGCCGCGGCGGCCGCCACACTCGGATAGCAGGCGAAACACGCCGTCATGCGCCCAGCCAGGATCTGTTGCACGAGCCCTGCTTCACCGCGGACGACCACATGCGGCGCATGGAAAGCGTAGTCGCGCACAAACTGCTCGGCGACAAGGTGCGACCACGTGCCGACGATATCCGAGCCGCAATTGACCGTGACGGACTCACCGCGCGCCTGCGCGAGCAGATCGGTCACGGAATGGATCGGCAAGCGCGCATCGACCGCGAGAAACAGGGGCAGCGTGGCCACCATCGCGACCGGCTGGAAATCGCGCAGCGGGTCATATGACGCCGGCTCGAGCGCGGGCTGGGCGACGAACGTGGTCTGCTGGAGCAGCAACGTGTGGCCATCGGAGGGCGCGCGGGCGACGGCCTCGCCGGCGGCCATGCCATTGGCTGCCGGGCGATCTTCGACGCCCACCTCGCGGCCGACCTGCTGCTGCAGTTGCGTCGCGAGTGCGCGCGCCAGTGCATCGAATGCGCTGCCTTCCGCCGCCGGCACGACCAGACGCAGCGGTTGCGACGGATACCCTTGCAGCAAAGCACGCGCGGGCGACGCCAGCATCGCCGGCAGCACGCCAAGCCACGCAAGCGCTCGCCGCCGCTGCCGATCCAGCACATCGGGCGCGTGGGGCACATCTGCACGCACATTGCGGGCGCGAGGTCGCATGAGGCAGTTGGGGATCACGGGGAGATCTCATTCTAGAAATCCGCCTGTCCGCACTGCACTCATGTAAACCATGTCGACGTAAACCATGAGGCATGACGCTCGCGCCACAGCAAACGCGCCACAGCAAACGCGGCACAAACAAAAAGGCCCGCCGAGGCAGGCGGGCCTGAGTCAAACGGTCAACCGCGTGGTCAGCGCGGCAGTTCCGAATGACCCATGAGAAACGCATCAACCGAGCGGGCAGCCTGGCGGCCTTCCCGGATCGCCCACACGACGAGCGACTGGCCGCGGCGCACATCGCCGGCAGCGAAAACCTTCGGCACGTTGGTGGCGTAGGCGTTGTCGCCTTCGGTGGCGGCACGCGCGTTGTTGCGCGCGTCCTTTGTCACGCCAAAGGCATCCAGCAAGCCGCCGACCGGGTTGGTAAAGCCCATCGCCAGCAGCACGAGATCGGCCTTGAGCGTGAATTCGCTGCCTGCCACCTCGACCATCTTGCCGTCCTTCCACTCCAGGCGCACGGCGGTGAGGCCCGTCACGCGGCCGTTCTCGCCGATGAGCGCCTTGGTTGCGACCGACCAGTCGCGCTCGCAGCCTTCATCATGCGACGACGACGTGCGCAGCTTGATCGGCCAGTACGGCCACACCAGCGGCTTGTTCTCTTCTTCGGGCGGACGCGGCAGCAGTTCGAACTGCGTGACCGATGCGGCGCCATGGCGGTTGGACGTGCCCACGCAGTCCGAACCCGTGTCGCCGCCGCCGATCACGATGACGTGCTTGCCGTCGGCGCGGATCGGGTTGGGCGCGTCGCCGGCCACTTCCTTGTTCTGCGGGATCAGAAATTCGAGCGCGTAATGCACGCCGTCCAGGTCACGGCCCGGCACTGGCAGATCGCGCGGCACTTCCGATCCGCCCGTCAGCACGACGGCGTCGAATTGCTTGAGGATGTCTTCCGCGGCGATGGTCTCGCGTGCGTCGTTGGTGATGCCGGCCGGAACCGTCTTGTCGCCCACCATCACGCCGGTGCGGAACGTCACGCCCTCGGCTTCCATCTGCTGCATGCGGCGGTCGATCTGCGCCTTTTCCAGCTTGAAGTCGGGAATGCCGTAGCGCAGCAGGCCGCCGATGCGGTCGTTCTTTTCGAACAGCGTCACGTCGTGGCCAGCGCGTGCCAGCTGCTGCGCAGCGGCCATACCAGCCGGGCCCGAACCGACCACGGCCACGGTCTTGCCGGTCTTGTGCTTGGGCACTTGCGGCGCGACCCAGCCTTCTTTCCAGGCCTTGTCGATGATCGCGTGCTCGATCGACTTGATACCGACCGGCAGTTCATTAATGCCCAGCGTGCAAGCCGCCTCGCACGGTGCCGGGCAGATGCGGCCCGTGAACTCGGGGAAGTTGTTGGTCGAGTGCAGCACTTCAATCGCGGTCTTCCAGTCCTGGCGATACACCAGGTCGTTGAAGTCCGGGATGATGTTGTTGACGGGGCAGCCGTTGTTGCAGAACGGAATGCCGCAGTCCATGCAGCGTGCGCCCTGGATCTTGGCTTCGTTGTCCGCCAGTGCGAACACGAATTCCTTGTAATGCTTCACACGCGCTTCGGGCGCTTCGTATGCCTCGTTCTGGCGGGGAAATTCGAGAAAACCGGTCGCCTTGCCCATGGTGTCCTTCCTGGCCCGGTGCTGCTCTGGCGGCACAGTCATGCCAGCCAGGCAGTCGGGCCTGTCTTGTGAGGTTGCGTTGTATTCGGTGGTGGCGAACGGCCGATCAGCGGATCAGCCATTCGCCAAGTCGATTGGAATCAGGCAGCGATCTGTTCGCGGCCGGCTTCCTGTTCGCGTTCGTACATCTCGGCCAGCGCCCGCTTGTACTCGGTCGGGAAGACCTTGACGAAGCGGCGACGGGCGTTGTTCCAGTCGGCCAGCAGTTCCTTGGCACGCTCGGAGCCGGTGTAGCGGAAGTGCTTTTCCACCAGCGCCTTGAGCAGTTGCTCGTCGAGCACGCGCTCGCCGTTCACCTTGTGCCAGGTCGACGGGGTATGTGCCTTCTCCTGGTCAGCCGCCGACAGCACGGATTCCAGGGCGACCTGCGCCGTGTTGCAGCGCTTGTCGAACAGGCCGTCTTCGTCATAGACGTAGGCGACGCCACCCGACATGCCTGCCGCGAAGTTGCGGCCGGTGGCACCGAGCACGACAACCGTGCCGCCGGTCATGTATTCACAGCCGTGGTCGCCCGTGCCTTCCACCACCGTGGTGGCGCCGGAGTTGCGCACCGCGAAGCGCTCGCCGGCCACGCCGTTGAAGAACGCCTCACCAGCCAGCGCGCCGTACAGCACGGTGTTGCCGACGATGATGTTGTTGGTCGGCTCGCCACGGAATTCGTGCGGCGGGCGTACGATCACGCGGCCGCCCGACAGGCCCTTGCCCACGTAGTCGTTGCCGTCGCCCACCAGGTCCAGCGTGATGCCATGCGCCAGGAACGCGCCGAACGACTGGCCGGCCGTGCCCTGCATCTGCACGTGGATCGAATCATCAGGCAGACCTTCGTGGCCATAACGCTTGGCGACTTCGCCCGAGAGCATCGCGCCGACCGTGCGGTTGACGTTGCGCACCGGCTGGATGAACGAAACACGCTCGCCTTTCTCCAGCGCAGCCTTGGACTTCTCGATGAGCTGGTGATCCAGTGCACGATCCAGACCGTGGTCTTGCACATCGACCTGGTAGCACGGCTCGCCTTCCTTCTTGGCCGGCTGGTAGAAGATGCGCGCGAAGTCCAGGCCGCGGGCCTTCCAGTGTTCGATGCCGGACTTCGTGTCGAGCAGATCTGCGCGGCCGATCAGTTCGTTGAACGTGCGGATGCCCAGTTGCGCCATGATTTCGCGCACTTCCTCGGCCACGAAGAAGAAGTAGTTCACCACGTGCTCGGGCTTGCCCGAGAACTTCTTGCGCAGCACCGGATCCTGCGTCGCCACACCCACCGGGCAGGTGTTCAGATGGCACTTGCGCATCATGATGCAGCCTTCGACCACCAGCGGTGCGGTCGCAAAGCCGAATTCGTCGGCGCCCAGCAGCGCGCCGATCACGACGTCACGGCCGGTCTTCATCTGGCCGTCAGCCTGCACGCGGATACGGTTGCGCAGGCCGTTGAGCATCAGCGTCTGCTGCGTCTCGGCCAGGCCCAGCTCCCACGGCGTGCCGGCATGCTTGATCGACGACCATGGCGAAGCGCCCGTACCGCCGTCATGGCCTGCGATCACCACGTGGTCTGCCTTGGCCTTGGCGACACCAGCCGCCACCGTGCCGACGCCCACTTCCGACACCAGCTTGACCGACACGTCCGAACGCGGGTTCACATTCTTCAGGTCATGGATGAGCTGTGCCAGATCTTCAATCGAATAGATGTCGTGGTGCGGCGGCGGCGAGATCAGGCCCACGCCCGGCACTGCATAACGTAGCTTGCCGATGTAATCCGTCACCTTGTGGCCGGGCAGTTGACCGCCCTCGCCGGGCTTGGCGCCCTGCGCCATCTTGATCTGGATCTGATCAGCTGAAGCCAGGTACTCGGCCGTCACGCCAAAGCGGCCCGAGGCTACCTGCTTGATTTTCGAGCGCAGGGAATCGCCCTCTTGCAGTTCCAGATCGCGCTCGACCACTTCGCGGCCGATCACATCCGACAGCTTGGTGCCCTGCTTGATGGGAATGCCGCGCAGTTCGTTGCGGTAACGGCGCTCGTCTTCACCGCCTTCGCCCGTGTTCGACTTGCCGCCGATGCGGTTCATCGCCACGGCCAGCGTGGTGTGCGCTTCCGTGCTGATCGAACCCAGCGACATGGCGCCGGTAGCAAAGCGCTTGACGATCTCCTTGGCCGGTTCGACTTCCTCCAGCGGAATCGCGCGTGCCGGATCCACCTTGAACTCGAACAGGCCGCGCAGCGTCATGTGGCGCTTGCTCTGGTCGTTGATCAGGTTCGCGTATTCCTTGTACGTCTGGTACGAATTCGCGCGCGTCGCGTGCTGCAGCTTGGCGATCGAATCCGGCGTCCACATGTGCTCTTCGCCGCGGACGCGGTAGGCGTATTCGCCGCCCGCGTCGAGCATGTTGGCCAGCACCGGTGCATCGCCAAAGGCATCGCGGTGCAGGCGCAGCGCCTCTTCAGCCACCTCGAAGATGCCGATGCCGCCCACGTTGGATGCGGTGCCCTGGAAGTACTTGTCGACCAGTTCGCGCGACAGGCCGATCGCTTCGAAGATCTGCGCGCCGGTGTACGACATGTACGTCGAGATGCCCATCTTGGACATCACCTTGTGCAGGCCCTTGCCGATCGCCTTGGTGAAGTTGTAGATGGCCTTCTCGGCGGTCAGGCCCAGGCCCGGCGCCAATTCGGCCAGCGTCTCCATCGCCAGATACGGGTGCACGGCTTCTGCGCCATAGCCGGCCAGCAGCGCGAAGTGGTGCACTTCGCGGGCCGAGCCCGTTTCGACGACCAGACCCGTGCTCGTGCGCAAGCCCTTGTCCACCAGGTGATGGTGGATGGCGGACGTGGCCAGCAGCGCCGGAATCGCGGCCTGCTTCTCGTCGACCGCGCGGTCCGAAACGATCAGGATGTTGTAGCCCGACTTGACCGCATCGACAGCCTCGGCGCACAGCGAAGCCAGGCGCGCTTCGATGCCTTCCTTGCCCCACGCCACCGGATAGCAGATGTCCAGCTCGTAAGCCATGAACTTGCCGCCGGTGTAGTGCTCGATGTTGCGGATCTTCGCCATGTCCTTGAAGTCCAGCACGGGCTGGCTCACTTCAAGGCGCATCGGCGGGTTGATGTTGTTCAGCTCAAGCAGGTTCGGCTTCGGCCCGATGAACGAGACGAGCGACATCACCACGTTTTCGCGGATCGGGTCGATCGGCGGGTTCGTGACCTGCGCGAACAGTTGCTTGAAGTAGTTGTAGAGCGTCTTGTTCTTCGAGGACAGCACGGCCAGCGGGCTGTCGTTGCCCATAGATCCGGCGGCTTCTTCGCCGTTGGCGGCCATCGGCGCCATCAGGAACTTGACGTCTTCCTGCGTGTAGGCGAAGGCCTGCTGGCGATCCAGCAGCTTGGCGGCCGGCTTGGTTTCGGCGGCCACGTCTTCGGGCTTCGCGTCCAGCTCGTCGAGCTTGATGCGCACGGCATCGATCCAGCTCTTGTACGGCTTGGCGTTGGCCAGGTTGTCCTTGAGTTCCTTGTCGTCGATGATGCGGCCCTGCTCCATGTCGATCAGGAACATCTTGCCCGGCTGCAGACGCCACTTCTTGACGATGCGCGACTCGGGGATCGGCAGCACGCCGGCCTCGGATGCCATCACGACCATGTCGTCGTCGGTGACGTAATAACGCGCCGGGCGCAGGCCGTTACGGTCGAGCGTCGCGCCGATCTGGCGACCATCCGTAAAGCAGATGGCTGCGGGGCCGTCCCACGGCTCCATCATTGCGGCGTGGTATTCGTAGAACGCGCGGCGGTTGTCGTCCATCAGCGTGTGCTGTTCCCACGCTTCCGGAATCATCATCATCATTGCCTGGGCCAGCGGGTAGCCGGCCATCGTCAGCAGTTCGAGGCAGTTGTCGAACGATGCGGTATCCGATTGACCCGGATAGATCAGCGGCCACAGCTTGGGCAGGTCATCGCCCAGCACCGGCGACGAGATGCCGCCCGTACGCGCGTTGATCCAGTTGACGTTGCCCTTGACGGTGTTGATTTCGCCGTTGTGCGCAACCATGCGGTACGGGTGCGCCAGCTCCCATGCGGGGAACGTGTTGGTCGAGAAACGCTGGTGCACCAGCGCCAGCGCCGACACCGTACGCGGGTCTGCCAAATCCTGGTAGTAGCGGCCGACCTGTTCGCACAGCAGCAGGCCCTTGTAGACGATCGTGCGCGCCGACATCGACGGCACAAAGTATTCCTTGCCATGCTTGAGCTTGAGCGCCTGGATGGCGTGGCTTGCGGTCTTGCGAATCACATACAGCTTCCGCTCCAGCGCATCGGTGGTCATGATGTCACGGCCGCGCCCGATGAAGATCTGGCGGATCACCGGCTCAGTCTTCTGCACCGTGGGCGACATCGGCATGGTCTTGTCGACCGACACATCGCGCCAGCCCAGCACGACCTGGCCTTCCAGGCGCACGGTGCGTTCCAACTCCTGTTCGCAGGCCAGGCGCGACGCGTGTTCTTTCGGCAGGAAGATCATGCCGACGCCGTATTCGCCCGCCGGCGGCAGGTTGATGCCCTGCTTGGCCATTTCTTCGCGGAAGAACTGGTCGGGAATCTGCAGCAGGATGCCCGCGCCATCACCCATCAGCGGGTCAGCGCCGACGGCGCCGCGATGGTCGAGGTTGTGCAGGATGCGCAAGCCTTGCTGGACGATCTCGTGGCTCTTCTTGCCCTTGATATGGGCGACGAAGCCGACGCCGCAAGCGTCGTGTTCATTGGTCGGGTCGTACAGACCCTGGGCCGACGGCGCCGACGGCGTGATGGGGAAGGAATGTTGTTCCACGGCGATCTTCCGATGTTGTGGGTACAGCGCGCCGTAGAAGGCCCTCGCGATGGTGCGGATGCGGTGGCAGACAGGCAATGGCGCGCCGCACCATGAATGCGGGGTGAAACGAATATAAAAGAGTGGCCCGTAACAGGCAAAAGTTTTTAAATGGGGTCGGAGTAAATTAATAAATGCACAGTCTCAGTGCGGGCTTATTAATAGGGACAGATCAAAGTCGTCCGAATCGATGCCTCGCACATCACGGCGCCGCCATCCCGCTATTCGGAGCGCGCGCTGTCCTCCGTTCCCACTTCAGCGGGTTGGCGAGGGGGGCGCCCCTTGGGCAATGGCGCAACGCGACGGCCTCCGGTGCGCGCAAGTGTCGCGAGAAACGCCTCGTTGCCGAGCGGCCAGCCGCTGTGCACATGCTGGCGAATCTGCGCGAGCTGATCGGAGCCCAAACCTTCGTGCCACAACGTTCGGTAGCGCGACTGGCGCTCGAAAGGCGTGTTACCAAGACGCCAATAGCAATAGTGATCACTCACCCACGGGATGGATTGGATGCCCACATGATGACGATATGTGCTCCAACGGTCGTCTTCTGGCGTGCTGACGAGGCCAGCGCGTACGGCGTTGGATTCCACATACAACAGGATCGGCAGCACCCATTCAGCCGGGTCCAGTACGGTCGAGCGGAAACGCCCTTCCCACAGCGTTCCGCTGCGATCAGCCGCTGCGTTGAAGTACCGCGTATAGCGCCGCCCGACGGCCTGCAGCGTGCGCGAAAGGCTCTCCGCCACCTTGGGCGTTCCGACCAGATGGACGTGATTCGGCATCAGCGAGAAACCATGGATGGCGAAGTCATGCTCACGGGCAGCCATGCGCAACGTGTCGAGGTAGAACGCGTAGTCGTCGTCGCCGCGAAAGACGGTCTGGCGATTGTTGCCGCGCTGCAACACATGCACAGAGACATCGGTGGGACTGAGGCGGGGCAGGCGGGCCATGGAAAAGGCGGGGCGGCAAAAAGCGCCATCGTAGCCTGAAGCCCGAGAACCTGTCCCCAATTTTTGACAGGCAAACGCTTGCATGCCCATTGCCGTGGCGGTGCGACGGCAGAGTTTGCGTGCCGTCAAATCGGTGGCCCTACGCGTGATGGACGACGGGGGAACTTGATCCCAAGCAAATCGGCCAAGCGACTTCCCCGCGAGACTGGCTCCCATCACATCACGAGACGACACGAGAGGGAGCGATTGATGGCTTTTCACCGCATAGCCGTTGTAGCTGTAGCCGCCGGAATGCTTGCCGCCGGTTTCAGCCAGGCCGCCTTTGCGCAGAGCACGGATTTGCCGCCGGCCTCCGGTAATTGGATGGTGCGTCTGCGCGCCGTCAACCTAACAGCCGCCAACAAATCCGACCCGGTGCCTGCACTGGCCATTCCGGCTGACGCCATTCAGATCAACAACAAGGTCCTGCCCGAACTGGACATCTCGTATTTCTTTACGCCGCATCTGGCCGCCGAGCTGATCCTGACTTACCCGCAACAACAGGACGTCACGGTCATGCGAAGCGCGCTGGGCGGCCCGACCAAGATCGGCAGTTTCCGCCACTTGCCGCCCATCCTGACGATGCAGTATCACTTCACGCCCGAGTCGCGCTTCAAGCCGTACGTGGGCGCAGGCATCAACTACACGCGTATCTCGAATGTCGATCTCCAGGTGCCCGGCGTTGGTTCGCTGGACCTCAGCAAGAACAGCTTCGGCCCCGCGCTGCAGGTCGGCTTCGACTATCGCCTGACCGAACGCCTCTACTTCAACGTCGACCTGAAGAAGACCTGGATCAGCGCCGACGTGAAGATGGGCGGCCAGACCATCAGCAAGGTCAAGGTTGACCCGTGGCTGCTGGGCGTCGGCCTGGGCTATCGCTTTTAAGGGAGGACGATCAGCGAACTGACACTGTCCTGATCGACTTTTACCGACGTGCCGCAGGGGCCGTCGACGGCGGGGGCGCTCGTCGGCGGTGGTTGGCGCGTTCGGCCCGGCATGCGTTGGGGCGGCCGGGCATTTTTTTGGGCGCTTGGTTTAGATCAGCTGCCAGATGGTTTGGGAGCCAGGCGAGCGAGTAGCGGCCCGAACAGCGCCGCCGTCGCTCAAACCGCATCCACCGCAAAGATGCGGCGATGCTCCTTGATGGCGTAACGATCCGTCATGCCGGCGATGTAATGCGCAATCCAGCGCGGCTGCTCGTCGGGGTTGGATTTCGCCTGGTACTGCGGTGGCAGCAAGCGCGGGTCGTCCATGAACACGCGGAACAGATCGTCGATGATGCGGCGCGCTTTGGCGGACATGCGCATCACAAGATAGTGCCGATACAGGTTATCGAACAGGAAGCGCTTGAGCACGCGCGCCTCTTCATGCATCGGCTCAGAGAACGCGACGAGCGCTGGCGCGGCACGCACATCGTCGATACATTGCGGCGCAAATTCAGCAATGCCGGCACGCGTGGTGCCGATCAGATCGACGATCAGCGCGTTGATGATGCGACGAATGGTTTCGTTGATGAGCCGCCGGCCACTGACGGCCGGGAACGCCGCCTCGGCTTCGCGCCGATGGATGGCCCACAGCGACACGTCTTCGAGTTGCTCCAACGTGATCAGGCCGGAACGCAGGCCATCGTCGATATCGTGGTTGTTGTACGCGACCTCATCGGCGAGATTGGCAAGCTGCGCTTCCAGCGACGGCTGTTGCCCTTCGAGAAAACGGCGGCCCAAGTCACCGAGCGTGGCCGCGTTGTTGCGCGAGCAATGTTTGAGAATACCCTCGCGCGTTTCGAACGTCAGGTTCAGTCCATCGAAACCGCCGTAGCGCTCTTCCAGCCGATCGACCACCAGCAGGCTCTGGAGATTGTGTTCGAAGCCTCCGTATGGCTTCATGCAATCGTTGAGTGCGTCCTGCCCCGCATGACCGAACGGCGTGTGGCCCAGATCGTGCGCCAGCGAAACCGCTTCGACCAAGTCTTCGTTCAGGCGCAGGCTGCGCGCAATCGAACGGGCAATCTGCGCGACCTCGAGGCTGTGCGTGAGCCGGGTCCGGAACAGGTCGCCCTCGTGATTCACGAAGACCTGCGTCTTGTATTCGAGCCGGCGGAAAGCGGTGCTGTGGATGATGCGATCGCGGTCACGCTGGAACTCGGTGCGCGATGTGGATGGCGGCTCGGCGTGTACGCGGCCGCGCGTCTGCGCCGAATGCGCGGCGTAGGGAGCGAGAGGGCCTTCGAGATCGAACGGCGCGGACGGCAAATCAAATCGGTCGTTCATCGGGCCCTCTCGTCTCGCATCAGGCGACGGGTGCTTCGGTCGGTGGTCGCAGCACGGCGTGCAGCAAGGTGGCGCGCAGGTCGGCATCGGGCACCGTGGTCACGAACGCCTGGCCCAGCTTGCGCAGCAGCACGAATTTGATCTCGCCAGCCTCAGCTTTCTTGTCGACGCGCATCAGCTCGATGAACCGATCCACGCCCAGGGCCGGCGCCACCGTCGGCAGGTCAGCCGCACGCGTGAGCGCAGTAATGCGGTTGCGCGTGTCGATGTCGATAAAACCAAGGCGATGCGAGAGGTCCGCCGCCATCACCATGCCGCAGCCGACGGCCTCGCCGTGCAGCCATTCGCCGTAGCCCAGGCCGGCCTCGATGGCGTGGCCAAAGGTGTGACCGAAATTGAGGGTGGCACGCAGACCGGTTTCCCGCTCGTCCTGCGCCACGACAGCCGCCTTGATGCGCACCGAGCCGCGCACGGCTTCGGTCATCAGGTCGGTATCGCAATCGTTGAGACCCCTGATGTTCTGTTCGATCCAGGCGAAGTAATCGGCATCGGCAATTGCGCCGTGCTTGATGACCTCGGCCATGCCCGCAGCCAGTTCACGCGCGGGCAAGGTGCGCAGCGTGTCGATATCGGCCAGGACCGCTTGCGGCTGGTGGAACGCGCCGATCATGTTCTTGCCCAGCGGGTGGTTGATGCCCGTCTTGCCGCCCACCGAAGAATCGACCTGCGACAGCAACGTCGTCGGCACCTGGATGAACGGCACGCCGCGCATATAGCAGGCAGCGGCAAAGCCGGTCATGTCGCCGATTACGCCGCCGCCCAGGGCGATCAGCGTGGTCTTGCGGTCCGCACCTGCCGTCAATAGCGCATCAAAGATGCGGTTGAGCGTGTCCCACTTCTTGAACGATTCGCCATCGGGCAGCACGACCGTGTCGACCGCCTTGCCGAGCGAACGAATCGCTTCTTCGACCTTGGCTGCATACAGCGGCGCAACAGTCTCGTTGGTGACGATCACGGCACGCGCGCCGCGAATGTGGGGGGCGAACAACTCGGCCTTGGACAGCAGCCCCGAGCCAATGTGGATCGGATAGGCGCGATCGCCAAGGTCAACATCAACGGTAATCATGACTGAGGAGAGACTTGCGAGGAGGTGGAGGCGCCTGCGGGCGGTACGACAATGCCAGCCACCTCGAGTTGCATCAGCACCATATTAACAAGCTGGGCGACGGTGGGCTTTCCGGTTTCGATGACGAAGTGCGCCACGTCACGATATAGGGGGTCACGAACCGCATGCAGTTCTTCCAGCTTGGCACGCGGGTTTTCGGTCTGCAGCAGCGGCCGGTTCTTGTCGTGACGCGTGCGCAGATACAGGTCATGCGGATTGGCGCGCAGGTAGATCACAGTGCCGCGTTCACGCAGGAACGCGCGGTTCTCCGCCCGCAGCACGGCTCCGCCGCCGGTGGCGACGACCACGCCATCGCGCGAGGTGAGTTCGTCGATCATGTGGGTTTCGCGGTCGCGGAAGCCCACTTCGCCCTCGTGCTCGAAGATGATTGGCACGCGCACGCCGCAGCGGGCTTCGATCTCATGGTCGGAGTCAAAGAACGGCAGATCGAGCCGACGCGCCACCGCCCGGCCGACCGTGGTCTTGCCCGCGCCCATCAAGCCGACGAAAAATACGTTCGAAACAGACAAAATCGCGTGAAATCAGGAATTTGAGCTTGATTGTAGTGGCATTTGGTCACCATCCTGCACAAACCGGGCGGCAGGACACAAAAAAGCCCGGCGCTCCATTTAGGAGGCCGGGCTTTCCAATCGCGATACCGCCGCCGATTACTTCAGCGACAGTTGATCGGACAGCACACGCGGCGTCAGGAAGACCAGCAGCTCGGTGCGGTTGTTGATCTTGCTCGTGCTCTTGAACAGATTGCCGAGCACAGGAATGTCGCCTAGCAGCGGCACCTTGTTGATGTCGGTCCGCTCGTTCTGCGTGTAGATACCGCCGATCACGACCGTGCCGCCGTTCTCGACCAGCACCTGCGTCTGCACGTGCTTGGTGTCGATGGCGAAGCCGTTGGTGGTCTGGATACCCACGCTGTCCTTGTTGACGTCGACATCCAGGAAGATGTTGCCGTCCGGCGTGATCTTCGGCGTCACTTCCAGCTTCAGGTTGGCCTTCTTGAACGACACCGAAGTCGCACCGGAAGACGTCGCCTGCTGGTACGGAATCTCAGTACCTTGCTCGATCAGCGCCTTGATGTTGTCGGCAGTGACCACGCGCGGGCTGGAGACGATCTTGCCGCGGCCATCAGCTTCCAGCGCAGACAACTCGAGCGCCAGGAAGCGGCCGGCACCGGCGTTGAACAGGCTCACGGCCACGCTGGCCGCGTTCACACCATTGATGCCGTTGGCGGGGAAGCTGATCGCCGGGCTGTTGTCCCACGTGGCGCCCTGCGTAATCGGCGACACCACGTTGGTGTAGGTATTGCCGTAACCAGCGCCATTCGTCTTCGACGCGAAGCCCAGCTTCGCACCCAAGTTGCGGCTGAACGTGTCGTCCGCCTCGACGATGCGCGCTTCGATCATCACCTGGCGAACCGGGATGTCGATCTTCAAGAGGAAGGCCTGCACCTCTTCAAGCTTGCTCGGGATGTCGGAGACGAACAGTTGATTCGTACGCGTATCCGCCGTGAGCGAGCCGCGCTTGGACAGGATCCGGGAAGTCGCGGCACCGCCAGCGACACCGCCTGCCCCACCCGCGGCGCCGGCACCCAGCAGCATGTTGCGCACATCCCCAGCGCTTTGGTAGTTCAGGCGGAACACCTGGCTGCGCAGTGGCTCCAGCTCGGTCACTTGCTGCTGCGACTCAAGCTCGGCCTTTTCCTTCGTGGCCAGCTCACCGCGCGGGGCAACCCACAGGACGTTGCCGTTGCGACGCGATGCCAGCCCCTTCGAATCGAGCACGATCTGCAGTGCCTGATCCCAGGGCACATCTTTCAGGCGCAGCGAAAGGGTGCCCGTCACGCTATCGCTGGTCACGATGTTGAGGTTCGTGAAGTCGGCGAAGACTTGCAGCAAAGAACGCACATCGATGTTCTGGAAGTTCAGCGACAGGCGCTCACCGCGGTAGCCGGGGCCGGAAATCAGCTTGTTCGGGTCTTCCTTGGTCGGACGCACCTCCACCACGAACTGCGTGTCGGTCTGGTACGAGCTGTATTGCCAGTTACCGCGCGGCTCGATGATCAGGCGTGCGCCTGTGCCGTTGTCGGTGGCACGCATGGCCTGCACCGGCGTGCCGAAATCGCTCACGTCATAGCGACGGCGCAGCGACTGTGGCAGCGTCGCACCGACGAAGTCCACGACGAGGTTCTGGCCTTGCTGGGCGATGTTGATCGCCGAGTTGGCAGTCGACAGGTCGACCACCACGCGGCCGGCGAGATCCTCGCCGCGGCGGAAATCAACATTGCGCACCGCAGGGCGCTCGGCGCCCGCGACGGGGGCCGGGGCCGAGAATGTCGGCGCCGCGACAGCCGCCGCCACTGGCGCAGCTTCCAGCGTCAGTACGTACTGGTTGCCACGCACCTCCGACTTGTACTGCGTCTGGCGCGATAGATCGAGCACGACGCGGGTACGGTCGCCGATCTGCACGACGTTCGCCGAACGCAGCAGCTTGCCGCCGTACTGGTAATTGGCGCGGCCTTGCGCGAAGGTCGCCCCGAAGAAGTCGATGGCGATACGCGCAGGCTGCTGCGTGCTGAACTCCACCGGCTTCTGGGTCGGCGCGCTCTTGAGCGTGACCGTCACCACGGTGGATTCACCGGCCGTGGCCTGCTCTACCTTTTCAATCGTGTTGCCGGAGACGGCCGCCGCAGGCGCTGCCTGCTGAGCGACCGCCTGACCGGCCACCATGAACAGGCACAGCGAAAGCCATGCCACCGCGCCCCCCCGGGCCACTCGGGTTGCCTGCGACAGGCCGCCCTTCACAAGACGCATCGTCATTGCGCGCTCTCCTGAACTTTCAGGGTCGTCATTTTTTCTTTCCATTCGGTCGTGCCTTCGCGCACCAGCTCACGCAGGGTGAGTTCCTGGTCTCCGATGCGGACGATGCGACCATAGTTTTGTCCGATGTACTGCCCCACATGCACATGCTGCGTCTTGTCCCCGACAGACACGACGGCTTCCGTCTCGCCATTGCGCTTCATCGTCCCGACCAGCTTGAAGGCTTCCAGCGGATAGTCTTCCAGCGGCTCGCGACGGCGATTCGGTTCCGGCGATTCGTTCTGCGCGCGCGAAAGTTCTGCCACCTTCTGCACACTGAACGGATCAGTCTGCTTGGTGGTCGTGTACTCGCGCGGCGCATAAGGCTTGGGCTCGGGCAGCGGCGGCACGGTCGTACTGACGCTCTGGCGCGCTTGCTGCATCCATTGCTGCAATTCATCGTCTTCGCTCGCGCCGCAGGCCGTCAGCACGACGGCCAGGCACAGCGGCGACAGACGCAGAACATGCGACATGCGGCGACGGCTCATGGTGCGGCCCCTCATTTGGCGCCTCCCTTGGCGGCGGCGTTCGCCTTGCGCTGCGCGGCCTGCTCCTCGGCGTCGAGCGCCCGATAGGCTTCAGCACGCGTTTCCATCACCATGCCGCCATCCTTGGTGCCCGTCAGCGAAATGTTCTGCAGCGTGACGATGCGTGAGAGCGCCGCCACGTCGGCAGCGAACAGCGCCATGTCGTGATAGCGGCCATTCACCTTCACCGCCACCGGGATCTCGGCGTAGTAAGGCTTGATCACCGCGCCGGACGGACGGAACAGGTCGAAGGTCAGGCCACGCGCAATACCGGCATGGTTGACGTCGGCCAGCAGCGCATCCATCTCGGTCTTGTTGGGCAGTTGCAGTTCAAGCTTGGCGACACGCTGCTCCACCTCAGCCTTCTGCTTGCGCAGCGCTTCGAGGTTCACGACCTGCGCAAGCTTGCTCTGGTATGCCGACTTGAGGTTGCCCTGCTCGGTGCGCTTGGCGTCGCGCTCGTCAAACTTGCCGCTCCAGTAGAACTGCCAACCCAGGCCGATCACCAGCACGGCGGAGAGAGTCATGAACAGGATGCGCGGCGCGATCGGCCACGTTTCCGGCTCATTCAGGTTCAGGCCACGGAACTGGCTGACCAGGTCTTCCAGCGAAATTTCGGTCGAGAGCGCCATGGTTATTTCCCCGCCGTGGCCGCACCCGGCTTGGCCGGCGCTGCCGGCTCGGCCTTCCATTGGAAGCGGATCGTGAAGTTGAACAGGCGGCGCTGTTCCTTCAGGTTGTTCGTCATGGTGGTGGCCACCGATTCACCCAGCTCGGCATGATCGAGCCAGGGCACCGCACCCAGGTTGCGCAGCAGGTCCGACACGCGCTCGTTGGACTGCGCCACCCCCGAGACGGTGTAACGGTCGCCATCCTGTTTGAGCGAGGTGAGATAGATGCCGTCCGGCACCTGGCGCACCAGTTCTTCGAGCAACTGCACCGGGCGGTTGCGCTGGTTCTGCAGGCTTTCCACCGCTTGCTGACGCTGCAGCAGGTCGTCGATGTCCTTCTTGAGGGTGTTGACCTCGGTGATCTGCTTGTCCATCTCCGCGTTCTTCTGCGTGAGGATGTCGTTGATGCGTTGCGCCTCTTCGGTCTGGTGATCGATCACCATGCCGCCCAGGAACACCACCACCGCGCCCGCAACGGCCGCGCCGCCCAGGCTCATGAAGACTTTCTTGCGCTTGCCGGCGCGTCGCTCTGCGTGATACGGCAGCAGGTTGACGTTCGGGAGCGCATTCACGGCATTCGCGCTTTCATTGGCCATCGTCAGCTCCTTATTGCAGCCCGCGCAGGGCAAGGCCCGCGCTGACGATGTAAGCCGGCAGATCGCGCTGCAGATAGCGCGCGTTGACGTTCTTGGCCGCGCCCATGTTGGCGAACGGATTCGCCAGCGTCGTATTGATCTGCGTCTGCTGCTGGATGGCGGTCTGCACGCCCAGCAACGATGCGTGACCGCCCGAGAGCACGATCTCGTCCACGCGGCCGACGCTCGACGTCGACAGGAAATTCTGAATCGCCTGGCCGACCTCCATGGCCAGCGTCTCGAGCGAAGGCTTGAGCAGCTGGCTGCGGTATTCGTCGGGCAGCGTGTTCTTGCGCTTCTTTACCTCGGCCTTGAGCAGGTCGAGGGAAAACAGGCGCGAGATGCTTTGCGTGAGCTGGTCGCCCGAGCCGGACATCGGCTGCTCGTACAGCTCCTTCCAGCCTTGGTAGAACAGTGCGTGCGAGCGCGCACCACCCAAGTGGAACATCGCCACGACGGGCATGTCGCGCGTTTCAATTTCGCTGGCGTCCGGCTTGACCGCCAGCATGTGCGTCATGGCCCGCTGGATGGCGTTCTCTTCCACGTCCATGACGATCGCTTTCAGACCGGCCATCTCGGCGGCGGTCACGCGCTCGGTCACGCGCTCGGAAACCGTTGCCGTCACGCGCACGCCGATCCCGCCTTCGGTTTCGGACGGGCCGATCACGACATAGTCGAAATTGACGTTCTGCGAGGGCGGAAACAGCCGGTTGGCTTCGCTCTCGACCTGCACGAAGAGCTCGTCTTCGGTCAGGTTGTCGGGCAGGCTGACGGTTTGCGATTCCGTCAGGCTTGCAGGAATGGCAAGCACGGCTTCCTTACCGCGAATGCCAGCCTTGGCGATGGCGCGCTTGAGCGCATTGCCCACCGCATCGATATTCACCAGATTGCCGTCAGCGACGGCACTGCGTTCAATCAGCTCGCTGGCACACTTTTCGAGACGGAAATCCCCCTGCTTGCCGTTGGCGGACAACTCCACCACCTTGACGCTGGAAGACCCGATATCTATCCCGACGATATTGCGGCGCAGCAGGCCGGACAACAAACCCCGTCGCACAGAGACACCCCACCGTTTATAGTTTTTTGAACCCTGGCGCCCGTCGCAAATCCAACGTGCGCCATAGCCTGCTTAGATTTGCTGCTGGATTCTCACAAAATCCTTTAGAACAGGCAAACGCTCCAGCAGACCGCGACGCATTTCGCGCCATGCCCTTCCGAAAGCGTTGTCAAAACCCCACGGTCGGGGGATACCCCTTTCGTCTGACTTGATTTCCGCTCCGCCTACTTCTAACGGCGGATTCGTAGCCGCCTTGAATCGCGGGACTCCGGATGCACAATCAGCGCGCCAACCGAGCATGACGCAGCGCACAAGTGCAGTCTGGTTAGCAGACGTGACACTCGTTACGTGCTGTTACGTCCGATGCGGCCGGACTGCGGAAGCCCCAACGATATAATCGCCGCCACGCTGACTGACACCCCCGGTGCCCACCCGTAATGGCTACTGCCCAAACCACCCCAGCTTCGCCCAAGCCGCCCAAAGCCCGCCGCCCGCTGTGGGCGCGACTGCTTCTCTGGATGCTCGGCCTGTTCGTTGCGATGGGGGTCGTCGGGGCGCTGCTGCTAGGCTATGCCCTGCTCGTCGCCGCGCCCAACCTGCCGTCGCTCGACGCCATCACCGATTACCGCCCGAAGATTCCGCTGCGCGTGTACACCGCCGACAACGTCCTCATCGGCGAATTCGGTGAAGAGCGCCGCAGCTTCGTGCCGATTACGCAGATGCCCGACGTGATGAAGCGCGCGGTGCTGGCCATCGAGGATGACCGCTTCTACGAGCACGGCGGTGTCGACTTCATTGGCGTGCTGCGCGCGGGGCTGGCAAATCTGCACGGCGGCCTGTCGCAAGGCGCGTCGACCATCACGATGCAGGTGGCACGCAACTTCTTCCTGTCGAGCGAGAAGACATACACGCGCAAGATCTACGAGATACTGCTTTCGTACAAGATCGAGGCGAGCCTCACAAAGGATCAGATCCTTGAGCTGTACATGAACCAGATCTACCTGGGCCAGCGTGCATACGGCTTTGCCAGCGCCGAGCAGATCTACTTCGGCAAGAACATCAAGGACATCACCCTGGCCGAAGCAGCCATGCTGGCGGGCCTGCCCAAGGCGCCATCGGCGTACAACCCCGTGGTGAACCCGAAGCGCGCCAAGGTGCGTCAGGAGTACATCCTGCAGCGCATGCGCGACCTGCACTACATCACCCCGGAACAGTACACCCAGGCCGTCAACGAGCAATTGCCGGTACGCGGCGAAGGTCATGAGTTCGACGTGCACGCCGAATACGTCGCCGAAATGGTGCGCCAACTCATGTATGCGCAATACCGCGAGGAAACCTATACGCGCGGCCTGAACGTCTACACGACGCTGCGCAAGGCCGACCAGGACGTCGCCTATCAATCCGTGCGTCGCGGCATTCTCGATTACGAGCGCCGTCACGGTTATCGCGGCCCTGAAGCGTTCATCGACCTGCCCTCCGATGCGGAAGAGCGCGAACAGGCCATCGACGACGCCTTGCTCGAGCACCCGAACAGCGACGATCTGCAATCGGCCGTGGTGGTGAGCGTGTCACCCAAGCTGGTGCGCGCGACGATGCTGACCGGTGAGACGATCGACCTGGCCGGCGACGGCCTGCGCTTTGCACAGGCGGCCCTGTCGAACAATGCACAGCCCAAGATCAAGCTGCGCCCGGGTGCGGTGATCCGCGTGATCGAGGACACGAAGACGCAGAAGTGGTCCATCACGCAGTTACCGGAAGTGGCGTCGGGCTTCATCTCGCTGGACCCGCAGACGGGCGCGATCTACTCCATGGTTGGCGGCTTTGATTTCAATCGCAGCAAGTTCAACCACGTCACGCAGGCGTGGCGCCAGCCGGGTTCGAGCTTCAAGCCGTTCATCTACTCGGCGGCGGTGGACAAGGGTTTCTCGCCGTCTACCGTCATCAATGACGCACCGCTCTCGATCCCAACCGGCGACACGGGCGGCCAGGTGTGGGAGCCTAAGAACTACGGCGGCGGCTACGACGGCCCGATGACGATGCGCCGCGCGCTGCAAAAGTCGAAGAACCTGGTGTCGGTGCGGATCCTGCGCGCGATTGGTACGCAGTACGCGCAGCAGTACATCACCCGCTTCGGCTTCGACGCCGATCGGCACCCGGCCTATCTGCCGATGGCGCTGGGCGCAGGCTCGGTGACGATGCTGCAGATGGCGAGCGGCTACTCGGTGTTCGCCAACGGCGGCTACCGCGTGAACCCGTACATCATCGATCGCGTGGTGGATGCGCGCGGCACGGTCGTGCAGCAAAGCCATCCGATGACCGCCGGCAAGGACGCCGTGCGCGTGATCGATCCGCGCAACGATTTCATCATGGATTCACTGCTGCGCAGCGTGGTGTCGAACGGCACGGGCTACCAGGCCAAGGTCAAGCTGGGCCGCAACGACATGGCAGGCAAGACCGGCACCACCAACGACTCGTTCGACGCCTGGTTTTGCGGCTACACGCCCAAGCTGGTCGGCGTGGCCTGGATGGGCTACGACAACCCGCGCAGCCTGGGGGATCGCGAAACCGGTGGCGGCCTGGCCCTGCCGATCTGGATCAACTACATGAGCTACGCGCTCAAGGGCGAACCCCAGACCGAGCGCCAGCCGCCCGAAGGCGTCGTGCAGATGGCCGGCGACTGGGCTTACGAGGAATACGCCAACGGCCAGGGCGTGGCCTCGGTTGGCCTGGGCGATGCGATGCCGGGAGGCTCCGCACCGGCCGGCGATCAATCGCAACAGCCGGGCATCAACCTGGCGCCGACGCAGGAGCAGGAGAAGCAGAAGATTCTCGACATGTTCCGCGGCAACTGAACGTCGCGCCAACGAAAAAGCCGCCCTTCGGGGCGGCTTTTCTTTTGGTATCCGGCGAGAACGTTGGGCTCAGTCGGCCGCCAATGTCACATCGACATCGCTTTGCTGGCTGACATAGCGCGAGAGCGCCACATACAACTCTTCCTTGCTGCGCGTGTCGACCCAGCGGCCGTCGTCGCCCCGGCGGAAATGGAAACCGCCGGCACGCGCTGCCACCCACAGTTCCTGCATCGGCGCCTGGCTGTTGATGATGATCTTGGAGCCATCGTCGAATTCGAGGGTCAGCACGTTACCGGTGCGGTTGACCTCGATGTCGGCATCGGCCTCGTCGGCCGCCGTTTCAACGATGCTTTCGATGCGGCTGAGTTCCGCCTCGGCCAGCGCCAGGAACTCCGATTCGCTCAGGGGGGGCATGCTACACTCCAAAATCTTGCGCGGACGTTGCGTGGCGGCCGTTTCCGGGCCGTCCTGACCAGCAGGCGCCTCGTCCCATATGACTCCGATCGCCGCAAGGGTCACACCCTGGGGCATCCTTTCTGCACCATCATCCGATGATACGAACCGCCGCCATTGTAGCCACTGTCGGCCTGACCCTGACGGTCGCAGGCCTATCCGGCTGCGGGATTCGCGGGCCGCTGTACATGCCCAAGGTGCCGCCGGCGCCAACCGCGCCGCAAACCACCGACCCCGGCATCGCCGGCCCGAACGCCGTGCCGCAGCCCCCGGTTCCGGGCGCCAAACCCGCAGCCGCAGATGCGGCCAGCGCGGTACCCGCGAACCGCTGATCCCGTCCTTTTTCGCTCAACCGGCGCCGTCCTTATCCGGTGCGACGCCCAGAATGTTCCCACTCATGTCCGAGTCCCTGATCCGCCAGGAAGGCGCGCTGATGATCGAAGGCGTCGCGCTCGACGCGATTGCTGCGCAGTTCGGCACGCCCACCTACGTGTACTCGCGCGCCGCGCTCACGGCCAACTATCGCGCCTATGCCGCCGCCTGCGAGGGCCGCAACGCGCATGTGCAGTACGCCATGAAAGCCAACTCGAACCTGGCCGTGCTGCAGGTGTTCGCACAGCTTGGCGCGGGCTTTGACATCGTGTCCGCCGGCGAACTCAAGCGCGTGCTGCGCGCCGGTGCGCCGGCCTCGAAGGTGGTGTTCTCGGGCGTTGGCAAAAGCGCGGACGAAATGCGCTTCGCACTGCAAGTCGGCGTGGCGTGCTTCAACGTGGAGTCGATTCCCGAACTGCACCGCCTGAACGATGTGGCGGCCTCGATGGGCAAGGTCGCGCCCGTGTCGCTGCGCATCAACCCGGACGTCGATGCTAAGACGCACCCCTACATCTCGACGGGTCTGAAGGGCAACAAGTTTGGCGTGGCGTTTGACGAAGTGCTGCCGACCTACCGCGCGGCCGCCGCGATGCCGAACCTGCGCGTGGTCGGCATCGACTGCCATATCGGCTCGCAGATCACCGAGGTGTCGCCGTATCTGGATGCGCTGGACAAGGTGCTCGATGTAGTGACGCAGCTGGACGCCGAGGGCATTCACCTGTCGCACATCGATGTGGGCGGTGGTCTGGGTATCACGTACACGGACGAGACGCCGCCGGACATCACCGCCTTCGCGCGCACGCTGCTGGACCGCGTCGAGCAGCGCGGTTTTGGCGATCGCACCGTGCTGTTCGAGCCGGGCCGGTCGCTGGTGGGCAACGCCGGCCTGCTGCTCACGCGCGTCGAGTACCTCAAGCCTGGCGCCAGCAAGAACTTCTGCATCGTCGATGCGGCCATGAATGACCTGGCCCGCCCGGCGATGTACGAGGCGTATCACCACATCGTGCCGGTGCGCGAGGGGCAAAGCGCGCCGGTCGTCTACGACGTGGTGGGCCCGGTGTGCGAATCCGGCGACTGGCTGGGCCGCGACCGTTCGCTGGCCGTGCAGCCAGGCGATGTGCTGGCGATCCTGTCGGCCGGCGCGTACGGTTTCACGATGAGTTCGAACTACAACACGCGCAATCGCGCCGCCGAGGTCATCGTCGATGGCGACAAAGTCCACTTGGCACGCGAGCGCGAGTGCTTCGAAGACCTGATCCGCGGCGAGCATCTGTTCCCGGCGTAAGTCCGTACCGCAAAGAAAAAGCCGACGCGCCAACGTCGGCTTTTTTTGGGCGCGATCGGCATCAATCGCGGGCTGGCATCACGGCCCCGGTCATCGCACTGCGCTGCGAGCGCCATGCCCACCACACCCGCAGGCCCAGCAGCACCGCCATCACTGCGGCGTAGATCGACACCTCGGCAAAGTCATGCTTGCCGGCCTTGTGCCACCAGTAATGCAGGATGCCCAGCACGCCCGTCACGTAGACAAGCCGGTGCAGCCACTGCCAGCGCTTGCCACCCAGGCGGCGCACCATCGCGTTGGTCGACGTGGCGGCCAGCGGAATCATCAGCACGAACGCCGCAAAGCCAACGGTGATGAAGGGCCGCTTGACGATGTCCTTGAGCATCGACGCCGGATCGAGCCCGCGGTCCACCAGTAACCAGATCAGGAAGTGGATCGCGCCGTAGAAGAACGTGTACAGCCCGAGCATGCGGCGAAGCCGGATCAACCAGTTCATGCCCGTGATGCGGCGCAGCGGCGTGATGGCTAGCGTGCAGCAGAGCAGCACCAGCGTCCACGTACCGGTCGAGCGCGTGACGAACTCCAGAGGATTGGCCCCGAACTGGTCTGTCGCGCCCAGGAAGACGATGCGCAGGAAGGGCACCAGCGCCACGATCCATACGATCGCCTTCACCACACGCAATGGCTTGGGCGGCAACATCGGCGGCAGCAGTGTCATGTCGGCCTCAGAAATTTTTGCGCAGGTCCATGCCGGCATACAGCGGGGCCACCTGGTCGTAACCGTTGAACATCAGCGTCTTGCGCTTGGGCGCGAACAGGCCGCCGAAACCGCCTTTGTCCTCGCCGATGCGGCGTTCGGTGGCCTGGCTCCAGCGCGGATGGTCCACGGTCGGGTTCACGTTGGAATAGAAGCCGTATTCATTGGCCGCGGCTATGTTCCAGCTCGTCGGCGGCTGCTTCTCGACAAAGCGGATCTTGACGATGGACTTTGCGCTCTTGAAGCCGTACTTCCACGGCACGATCACCCGCACGGGCGCACCGTTCTGGTTTGGCAGCACCTGGCCGTAGAGGCCGAAGGTGAGCAGCGCCAACGGGTGCATCGCCTCGTCCAGACGCAGGCCTTCGCTGTACGGCCACTCCAGCACGGGGCTGCTGATGCCGGGCATCTGGCGCTTGTCGGCCAGCGAGATGAACTGGATGTACTTGGCGCCGCCCTGGGGCTCCACCCGCTTGATCAACTCGGCCAACGGGAAGCCCACCCACGGAATCACCATCGACCAGCCCTCGACACAACGCAGGCGATAGACGCGCTCTTCCATCGGCGCGAGCTTCATCAGGTCGTCCAGGTCGTAGGTTTTGGGCGTTTTCACCAAACCTTCCACGCTGACTTGCCACGGGTGCGGGCGCAGCGTGCCGGCATAGCGCGCCGGGTCGGCCTTGTCGGTGCCGAATTCGTAGAAGTTGTTGTACGTGGTGACTTGGTCGTACGGGGTAGCCTTCTCCACGGTTGTGTACGCCGGATTGGGCTTGCCTGCCAATTTGGCCAGCGGCGGGTTGGCAGCGAAGGCCTCGCGCGCCGCCCATGGTGCCAGCGTTGCGCCGGCGGCGCCCATGGCGGCAGCGGCCAAGATGCGGCGGCGCTGCTCGAAGATGTGCTGCGGTGTGATCTCGCTGGCAGGAATGTCATCGCCATGCAGCCAGCGGTCGGTCTTGATCAGCATGATTCGTGGTCCTCGTTGTGCGGGAACGCTGTCCCATGTGCGTTGGTCGTGCTCGCGCTGTCGACCTGACAGCGCGCGGCAAAAAATGATGTGGCGCTATTCCTTGCGGGGCGCTGGCCCGGTGAATTCGCTGTACTGCCGATAGACGGCTTGCGCCACTTCCAGCAACTGCGTCCGCCCCAGCGGGCCGGCGACCGCAAACCCGAGGCCGTGATCCGCCCAGTAGAACGCCATCGGCGGCGGATGATCGACCGCCGGATGAATCGCTTGCAGCACACGGTTGTCGGGCGCGAGCGTCTCCAGCCGGAAGCCGGTATCGCGGTTGTTTGGCATGCGCCGCAACTGTACGGAGATACGCGTGCCCCCGGGGCCCTCGTACATCAGCATGGCCGTCGGCGCATCTGCCACCACCGTCTGGCGCCCGCCGATGAGCCGGTAGCCCAGCGATGTCAGATCAGGCACGTGCAGCTGTGCGTCGAGCCGACGCGACAACCATGTGACCAGATGCGCCTCCTCGTCGGCCGGCACTTCCACGATGTGTTTCGACTCCGGAGAAAAGACGACGTGCGATACGAGTGCATCGTTGGCGAACCGTTGCATGGGCATGGTGCGCTCAACGGCACCTCGACTCAGCCAGCCGGCCCCGGACCCTACGGCTAGGCACGCCACACTCAGCGCCACCACGCTCCATCCGCGCATGGCGCCAAAGCCGCTGGCCGTGGGGCGACGTGCTACCGCAAGGATCGCTGCTGGAATGCGACGCTGCGGCACCGGTTCGTTCAGCAGCGGATCGAGCGCGCGGTGCAATTGCGCATCCGTCTCGCGCCAAGCCGCAACTTCAGCCGCGGCGCCGGGGTGCGCGGCAAGATAGGCCTCCACGGCAGCACGGCGCGCCGCGGGCAAGCGGCCGTCGGCATACGCATGGAGTTCGTCGATATGAATGGAATTGGAGGACATGGCGAGCCTCACTTCACGCGGTGCAGCGTTGCGCTGCCGCCATCGCCGGATGCCGCAAATGCAGCCGATGCGGCTGGCGCCCCGTCGAGCGCCGCGCGCATCCGCTCACGCGCCCGCGACAGCCGCGACATCACCGTGCCGATCGGCACGCCCAGCACATCGGCGGCTTCCTTGTAGGCGAACTGCTCCAGGCCGACGAGTAGCAATACCGCGCGCTGATCTTCTGGCAGCGTCGCCAGCGCGCGCAGCAGATCGCGGCGCAAACCGGGGTCGTCATCGACGGGAATCTCGGGGGGCGCATCGCTCAGCTCGATTCGGTCGGGCCTGCGCACGGCGTTGAGGTGGAGCCGATGCATGATGGTGAGCAGCCAGGCAAACAATCCGTCGCCCTCGCTTTTCGCGCCGATCTGGCCGAGCGGGCCCAGCCTGGGTCGCAACTGGAAGCGCCAGCGATAACGCCAGGCACGTTCCAGCGTGTCCTGGACGAGGTCGTCGGCGCGGCTGGCGTCACGCACGAGCCCGCGCGCGTGCCGGCGCAGGCGTGGCGTGAGCGCAATCAGCCGGCTGGCCAGATCGGACATAGGGGCGCGAGCGAGGGCGGCGTGCTTACGGCTTGGCGACGTGCCAAACGTTCATGAAGCCGTCGCCAGTCTGGTCGCCCGGCATCTTGTCCTTGGTCCAGAGGTAGAGCGGCTTGCCACGATAGGCCCACTGCTTCTTGCCATCGTCGCGCGTGATGATCGTGTAGTCGCCAGACGGCTTGTCGGCGTCATTGGCGGCCAGCGGCGGCCAGTTCTCGGCGCACTTGCCGTTGCAGGCGCTCTTGCCGGCCGTGGCGTCACGGTCAAACATGTAGAGCGCCATGCCGTGTTGATCCGTCAGCGTGCCGTTGGTCACCTTGACGGCCGACGGCGTGGACGAGGCTCCCATGCCCATGCCGCTGCAGCCGGCCACACCGAATGCGGCGAGCAGCGCGGCGCTGGCCAGCGCGGTGCGCGGATTGAACCATTTCTGGGAAGCTGCGGACTGGCTCATCTTGTTCTCCTTGGATGGAGAGGCGCGCCGATCGCGCCCTCACTGAGCAGTAAACACGCTAGGCGCGTCTTTATTCCAGTCCGCTGAGTTTTTTGTGACTGACGGCTTACAGCTCGCCGTAACTGTGCAGGCCCGAGAGGAACATGTTCACGCCAAGGAAGGCGAACGTCGTCACCAAGAGGCCAATCAGGGCCCACCAGGCCGCCATGCGGCCACGCAGCCCCTTCATCAGGCGCATGTGCAGCCACGCGGCGTAGTTCAGCCAAACGATCAGCGCCCAGGTTTCCTTCGGATCCCAGCTCCAGTAGCCGCCCCATGCGTCAGCCGCCCACAGCGCCCCGAGAATCGTGGCGATGGTGAAGAATGCAAAGCCGACGGTGATGGCCTTGTACATCACGTCGTCCAGCACTTCGAGCGACGGGAGGCGATCGGCCAGCACGCCCCGCTCCTTCAGCAGATAAGCCGCACCGACCATGGCCGACAGGGCGAACGTGCCGTAGCCGATGAAATTGGCCGGTACGTGGATCTTCATCCACCAGCTCTGCAATGCCGGCACCAGCGGCTGGATCTCCTGCGCGCCGCGCGACACCGTGTACCACAGCAGAAAGCCCACCGCCGCCGACACCACCAGCATCACGAAGGGGCCCAGCGCGCGCGTCTTGTAACGCTGCTCGTAGTACAGATAGAAGAGCGAGGTGATCAACGTAAAGAGGATGAACACCTCGTACAGATTCGAGATGGGGATGTGACCAATGTCTGCGCCGACCAGGTACGACTCGTACCATCGCACCAACATGCCGGTCAGGCCCAGCACCACCGCTGCCCAGCACAGCTTGCTGCCGATGGCCCCGCCCGCTTCCCAGCGCAGCGCCAGCCCGGTCCAGAAAAACAGCGTGGACAGGAAGATCAGCGCGCTCATCCAGAGGATGGCCGACTGGCTGGCAAGGAAATACTTGAGGAAGAAGGCATGCTCAGCGCGGGCGAGATCCGGGCCGTTGGCACCGGCGTACTGTGAGATACCGAACAGCGACAACACGGCGATGCCGATCATCAGTACGCGCACCGGCTTCCAAGTCCAGCCAAGCCATGCGAAGGCGGGCACGGCGGCAACGAGAATGCCGCGCTCGTAGCCGTCCATGTAGGCGCCGTAGCGCGAGAAGGCGTAACCGGCGCCGGCGGCCAGCATTGCAGCAAACAGCCAGTCAAACCAGCCCAGGCGGCGGAAATACGACGGACGCTTCAGCGCACCCAGATCAGCGCTCGCCACGGTCGTTTGGGGATTGGTCGCTTCCATCACCTGCTCACTTCGTTGGTTTGGGGTCGACGCTCGCTGCACTGGCGGCATCGGGGGCGGCTTGGGCACCTGCCGCGGCGCGGATATCGTGCTTGAGGCGCTCGAACTCGCGGTCGAAGTCGAGCGTGCGGCGCATGGTCGACATGGCGGTCAGCACATGTGCGCCGGAGGCGCTTTCGTTGGCGGGACCGGATTGCGGTCGGATCCACAGCCACCAGCGGCGCTCTCGCACGTAGAACATCGAAAACACGCCCAGCACCAGCAGCAGCGACCCAAGATACACGATGTTTTTGCCCGGCGCACGTGTGAGCTGGAACACGCTGGCCTGCACCTGCTGGAAGTCGGTCAGCTGCAGATATACGGGTGCGCCGTAGAAGACGTTGTCCGACAGCGCGTTGATGGCGCTCTGCAACCACTGGCTGCTGGCCGCATCCACCGTGGGTGCAGGCAGGCCATCCTGTGCGCGGGCCAGTTGCCACAGTTCCCACATGGAGCTGTTGATGATTTTCATCAGCACATCGGCCGCCTTCTCACGCTCACCCTCAGGCACCGATTTCTGCAAGAACGTGGCGACTGCGGCAAAGCCGCCCTGTGCACCGGCGGTACCGTCCTTGACATCGGCAGCGCCGGCAAAGAGGTCGAGCGCGCGACGAGCGCTTTCCATCAACTGGTTGCGCAGTTCCGCGCGCTGCTCGCCGGGCATGGAGAGCAGCGCAAACCGGCGCGCTGCCTCGCCGCGCATCGCTGGATTCTGCAGCGCGGCGCGCAGGCGCATCCAGTCGGCGACGGTGCCTTGCGCATCGGCGGGAATGCGCAGATAGCGAAACGGCTCGTCCGGCTGCGAGCGCATGCCGGCCAGGAACACCGATTGCCCGTCCAGCGTGACGGGCAGCATGTAGTTGCTGAACTCGTGTGCCTGGCCGTTGGCGTCGCGCAGCTTGTACTGCACGGAGGGGCCGACGTTGCGCAGATCGCGGTCGCGCGTCATCTTGGTGACGTTGCCAAGCTCCGCGCGCAGACCATTTTCCGCACCGCCCTTCTTGCCGACACCGCGTGCGTCCTGCTTGCCCGAGGCGTCCGTCACCGTTTCGACATTCATCAGGCGGAAGTCGGAGAACTCGACCGTGTAGTCGCCGCCCTTGCCGATGAGCTTCGAGCTTTCGCCCACGACGCCCGACATGTCGAACGTCTTGGCGTTGTCATCGTGCATCGGGTAGCCGGTCAGCTTGAGCTTCGAGCCGCCATCTTCAAAGCTCGACTGGTAGATCGCCACGCCGTCATACACGAACGGCTTGTTCACCTCCACGCGCGCAGCGGTCTGCTTGCCGGTGCGGCGGTCAGTCACGACGATGTCGCTGGCGAACAGCTTGGGCATGCCGGTCGAGTAATGCTCGACGGTGAACTTCTTGAGCGTGATCATGAACGGCAGGTCCTGGATCAGCGCGCCATCGGCAATGTTCAGGATCGCCGTGCTGACCGTCGAACCTTCCGGCACGAAGGCGTTGCCGCGGAACCCCGGGTTCGATGTCGACAGCCGATGCTCCGGGCCGATGTCGCTGATGACCGCGTTGCCCTTGATGGGCGACTTGCCACCAAACCACATCTGCGCGCGGATCATCATGTCGCCATCCAGCAAGCCGCCGATGCAGATCACGACGATGGCCGTGTGCGCCAGGATGTAGCCGATCTTGTTGCCCGCTCCCGCCTTTGCCGCGATGAGCGTCGCTCCACCCTCGCGCGCGAACGCCTTGATGCGAAAACCTCGGTTCTGCGCAAGCGCGGCCAGGCGTGCCGTCACGGTGGCGGTATCGGCGCGGGAATCAAATTCGTCCCGGTGATGGAACGCGCGCAGACTGCCTTCGCGCACGTTCTCGCGCCAGGCGCGCATGTCGGCCAGCATCTTGGGCGCATTGCGCACGATGCACAGCGAGGTCGACACCACCAGGAACGCCAGGATCAGCAGAAACCACCACGCGCTATAGACGGTCGGCAGCGTCAGCGATCGGAATACGTCGGCCCAGAACGGCCCGAATTGGTTGACGTAGTTCGGATACGGATCGTTCTGCTTGAGCACCGTGCCGATCACGCTGGCAATGGCGATCACCGTCAGCAGGCTGATCGCAAAGCGCATCGACGACAGCAACTCGACCGTTTCGCGCAACGCGCGACGACGGGAGCGGATCTGGACGCCGGAAGTGGAGACCGAAGACATGCGGGGAAAAAACCTGTTCAAAAACGAAAACAGGGTGGCGATGCCAGGCGCATTGCCACCCTGTTCTTCTTGTTGATTGTGCGACCGTCACATGACAGTCGGGTGCGGCAGATTAGCGCAGGCCGGCAATGTAGTCGGCCACCGCCTTGATCTGCTGGGCCGTCATGCGACCGGCCAGGTCGTGCATCTGTACGCTGTTCTTGCGGGTGCCGCTCTGGAAGGCAACCAGTTGAGCTTCAGTGTATTCAGAGAACTGACCCGCGATACGCGGATACTGCGCCGGGATGCCAGCACCCGTCGGGCCGTGACAGCCCGCGCACGCTGCGATACCGCGCTTGGCGTCCCCGCCACGATACAGCTTCTGGCCCAGTTCGATCGTTTCCTTGCTCTTGGCCGAACCCGGCTTCCAAGCCGGCTGCTTGCCCAGGTAGGCGCCGATGTCCTTCATGTCCTGATCCGACAGCGCACTGGCGTACAGCGACATGACCGGGTTGTTGCGATCAGTCTTTGCCTTGAAATCCTTCAGCTGCTTTTCGACGTATTCGGCGTGCTGGCCGGCCAGCTTCGGGTTGACGTTCATGGCGCTGTTGCCGCCTGCGCCGTGACAACTGGTACACGCGGGCACGCCATTGGCCGGCATACCGTTGTTGAAGATCGTTTCGCCGCGCGCGGCGTCGGCCTTGGCGACTTTTTGCTCTTCGGCATGGGCCATGGAGAAGACCGATGCCAGGGACAGCGCTGCGACAGCAAAAACGTTCGCGATGCGGTTCATTCGCACACCTTGTTTAGATTGTTTTCGAATGCTGCGTGCGCCGCCCAATGCGGGACCCTGCGGCGCCGGGCATCCCCTTCTCCTCGTGCCAGACCAGCGCATGAAAACGGACTGGCCCGGGCCTCGGGGCGGTCCTGCGACGGATCTGGTGGGGACGTCCGTAAACCGGCGTATTGTACAATAACACCTCTGCAATGCGACCTCGCGGCGCAGCAACCACGCAGTTCTGAACTGCAGTTTACAGGTACTGCCGCGCATGTCGCTCCTGCATCAAGCCCGTTTCTTCATCACCGTCAATCATCTGCGTGATTTACCGGCGACCGCCGTGCCGGAAGTCGCGTTTGCGGGCCGCTCCAACGCAGGCAAGTCCACTGCGATCAACATTCTGTGCAATCAGAAGCGGCTGGCTTTCTCCAGTAAGACGCCCGGCCGGACGCAGCACATCAACTATTTCTCGGTGATGCCCGCCAAGGCGGAAGACCCGCTCGGCTTCTTGGTCGACCTGCCCGGTTACGGCTATGCCGAAGCGCCTGGCGAGACCAAGTCGCACTGGGTCCATCTGCTGGGCGACTACGTCAAGGCGCGCCAGCAACTCGCCGGCCTGGTCATCATGATGGATGCGCGTCGTCCATTCACCGACCTCGATTGTCAGATGGTCGAGTGGTTCCTGCCGACGGGCAAGCCGATCCACGTGCTGCTCACGAAGGCGGACAAGCTGACCAACAACGACGCCTCGCGCGCGCTCATGGCGGCACGCAAGGTGCTGGCCGACTACCGCGCGCAGATCGACGGCGATGTATCGCTGACGGTGCAGTTGTTCTCCAGCCTGAAACGTCGCGGCATCGAAGAGGCGCAGCGAATTGTCGCAGGTTGGCTGTGCCTGCCCGAGGCGCTGGAAGCGGAGCCGCGAGCCGAGCCGGCAAAAAAAACCCCGTCGCCAAACGCGCAACGGGGGTAACGACCCCATCGAGCCATCGATGGGAACCCGCGTCAGGGAGGAGCCGCGGGGGACGCCGCATCAGCGTCGCTGGCGCATTGTCCGTGCATAAGATGGATAATCGTGTCAAAGGTTTCCAAACTTCACAGTGTGTTCTTAGGGTCTGCTGAAATGATCGCAAGCTTCCCCGATCATCGTCCGCGCCGCATGCGCCGCGACGATTTCTCCCGCCGCATGATGCGCGAGTCGCGCCTCACCGCCGACGACCTGATCTACCCGGTCTTCATCCTCGAAGGCACCAACGTGCGACAGGCCGTGCCGTCGATGCCAGGTGTGGAGCGGGTGTCGGTCGACGTGCTGCTGAGCGTGGCCGAGCAGTGCGTGCAGCTGGGCGTACCGGTGCTGGCGCTCTTCCCCGTGATCGAGCCGTCGCTCAAAACGCCGGATGGTATCGAGGCCACCAATGCGGATGGCCTGATCCCGCGTGCGGTGAAGGCCCTCAAGGCGCGCTTCCCTGAACTCGGCATCCTGACCGATGTGGCGCTCGATCCGTACACGAGTCATGGCCAGGACGGCGTGCTCGACGCCAACGGCTACGTGCTCAACGAAGAGACGGTCGACATCCTGATGCGCCAGGCACTGGTGCAGGCCGAGGCTGGCGTGGACATCGTCGCGCCGTCGGACATGATGGATGGCCGCATCGGCGCGATCCGCTTGGCGCTGGAGAACGACGACCACACCTACACCCGCATCATGGCTTACGCGGCCAAGTACGCTTCGGCGTTCTACGGCCCGTTCCGTGATGCAGTGGGCTCGGCCGCCAACCTGGGCAAGAGCAACAAGATGACTTACCAGATGGACCCGGCCAACTCGGACGAGGCTCTGCGCGAAGTGGCACTCGACATCGCCGAAGGCGCCGACATGGTGATGGTCAAGCCCGGCATGCCGTATCTCGACATCGTGCGACGCGTGAAGGATGAGTTCCGCTTCCCGACCTACGTCTATCAGGTCAGTGGTGAATACGCGATGCTGAAAGCCGCCGCGCAGAACGGCTGGCTGGATCACGACAAGGTCGTGCTGGAGTCGCTGCTGGCGTTCAAGCGCGCCGGCGCGAACGGCATCCTGACGTACTTCGCATTGGACGCCGCCCGCCTGCTGCGCGCGTAGTCAGGCCGTCGGCTTGGCTGCCTGCGTCGTGCCGATCGTGCGACGCAGGCTTTCCAGAAACGTGTCGGCGCGCTCATAGCCGACCACACGAGCTTTCAGTTCGCGACCCTGCGCATCGAAGAAGATCGTGCCGGGCGGGCCGAACAAGCCGAAGCGCTTGAGCAGTACTTGGTCATCCGCATTGTTGGCAGTCACGTCAGCCTGCAGCAGCACCACATCGGCAAGCGCCTTGCGCACCCGCGTATCGGTAAAGGTCAGGCGCTCCATTTCCTTGCAGCTCACACACCAGTCGGCGTAGAAATCGAGCATCACCGCACGGCCCGACGCGCTCGCGTTGCGCACTTCGGCATCGAGTTCAGCGATGCTCTTCACCCGCTTGAATGTCACCCCGTGTGCCTCAGCTTGCGGGGATGCGCCCGCCGATGCGCGAATCAGTCCGGACAGCGGCTGTAGCGGATCGCGACCGCCGGCGGCGACTCCGACCAGTTGCGCTGCGCCAGCCAGCGCGAGCACCACACCCGCGACCTTGCCCAAGCGCTGCACGTTGCCGGCGCCGTCGGGCAACGAATCGAATGTCCGCAGAAACACGGCCGCACCGATCAGCAAGCCACCCCACGCAATCATCACTGCCCACGCCGGCAACACCGGCTGCACGATCCACAGCGCCACAGCCAGCAGGATGAAACCGAACACCGCCTTGGTGACGATCAACCAATGGCCCGCGCGCGGCAGCAGGTTGCCCGCGCCTACACCCACGAGCACGAGCGGTACCCCCATGCCGATCGACATCGCAAACAACGCCATACCGCCGATCGCGGCGTTGCCGGTCTGCGCGATATAGGCCAGCGCGCCCGCCAACGCCGGCGTCACACACGGCGACACTATCAACGCCGAAAGTGCGCCCATCACGACCGCGCCAACAATCTCGCCGCCGCCATGCTTGCTGGAGGCTTTTGTCAGGTGATCGCGCCAAGCTGCCGGCAACTGCAGTTCATACAGCCCGAACATCGACAGCGACAGCGCTACCATCAACACGGCAAACGCGCCCAGCACCCAGGCGTTCTGCAGCGCGGCTTGCAGGCCCTGCCCGGCTAAGCCGGCTGCCACCCCTACGGCGGTATAGACGAAGGCCATCCCGAGCACGTAGGCCACCGACACGATCGCTGCGCGCGAACGCGTCGCGTGCTCGCCGACCACGATCGCCGACAGGATTGGCAGCATCGGGAGCACACACGGCGTGAAGGTAAGCAACAGACCGAGCCCAAAGAACAACGCCGCAATCGCGCCAAGGTTGCCGCTACCCAGCGTGCTGGCGATGCGGCCGAGTGCGTCGCCACCGCCGGCGGAAGGCGCCGCCGGGGAAGCCGCTGCGGGTTCCACATGGAACCGGCTCTTCATCGGCGGATAACACAGGCCTTGATCCGCGCACCCCTGCGACGTGACGATCAGCGTGAATGGCGCCGTCGCGTTCCGCGCCTTCACATGGAATGCGATTTCATGGCGATAGGTTTCGACATCCTTGTTGAACGTCTCGTCGAATTTGACCTTGCCTGCCGGCATGTCGAGGAGTGCGAGTTCGACAGCTGCCGGATCCGCCGCCACCGCGAAGCGCTCACGGTACATGTAGTAGCCATCAGCAATCGCGAACTTGACTTCGACGGTCTGGCCGTCGACCTGCGTGGCGGAGAAGCGGAACGCCTGCTCGGGCGGCAGGAAATCGTCAGCAGCATGTGCAGGCATGCACAGCGTCGCCACCGCGACCAGCAGCATCGCCAACTGCATCACACGCCGCACGGACACGAACGAAGAGAAGGTCATATCAACGCCAAACAAACATCAATTGGAAGACATGCGCGTTTCGTCGGCCACCCACGCAAGATACGCCGGCAAGCCCGCAGCCACCGGCACAGCGATGATCTCGGGAACCTCGTACGGGTGCGCCTTCCGTAGCGCGACTTCCAACGCAGGGTAGGCTGCACCCGTGGTCTTGATCAGCAGCGGGATCTCGGTGGCGTGCTCGATCGCGCCGTTCCACCAATACGTCGACGCGCAAGCCGGCAAGCGATTGACGCACGCCGCTGCGCGAGATTCCAGCACGGCCGTCGTCACGCGATCCGCGCTATCGGCGTCGGGTAGATTGGTCAGCACCAGCAGCACTTCGGTTCCTGCAGACATAGATACTCCAGAAGCGCACGCCGATGGCAGACCACCGAAGCAAGCAACAAAAAAGCCAGGATACGATCCTGGCTTCATTGTAATGCGCGCGGCTGCACGCATTCTGGGGCTTGGCCAGCGCGACGCCATGTCGCACCGGCAAACCTGAGCTGACCTTACTCGGCAGCGCCGTCGACTTCCACAGCCTCGGCAACTTCCGGACGGTCGAGCAGCTCCACCAGCGCCATCGGCGCATTGTCGCCCTGGCGGAAGCCGAACTTCAGGATGCGGGTGTAGCCGCCCGGACGGGTCGCGAAACGCGGACCCAGTTCGTTGAACAGCTTGGTAACCATGTCGCGGTCGCGCAGACGGGCGAATGCCAGACGGCGGTTGGCGACGGTGTCCTTCTTGGCCAGCGTGATCAGAGGCTCGACAACCTTGCGCAGTTCCTTGGCCTTCGGCACGGTGGTCTTGATCAGCTCGTGCTGCAGCAGCGAGTTGGACATGTTGCGCAGCATCGCGAGACGGTGCGACGAAGTGCGGTTCAGTTTCCGCAAACCATGACGGTGACGCATGATGATTCCTTCTTAAGAGTGTTTGACCAGCTCTTCTATCGCCGCCGCTCGTATAACGCTGCGTGGCGCGGGCCGGTAGTCTTACCAATAAGCCACCCAAACGGCGATGGCGGGAAAACCGGCCGATGCTCGCGCACCGGCCGACAATTGCAACTTACTTCTCGAGACCTGCCGGCGGCCAGTTCTCGAGCTTCATGCCGAGCGTCAGGCCACGCGATGCGAGGACTTCCTTGATCTCGTTGAGCGACTTGCGCCCCAGGTTCGGGGTCTTGAGCAGTTCGTTCTCGGTGCGCTGGATGAGGTCGCCGATGTAATAGATGTTTTCGGCCTTCAGGCAGTTGGCCGAACGCACCGTCAGTTCCAAGTCGTCGACCGGGCGCAGCAGGATCGGATCGATCTGCGGCGCGCGGGCGGCGGCGGCCTCAGCGGCGCTTTCGGTACCCTCCAGGGCAGCGAACACCGACAGCTGATCAACCAGGATGCGAGCCGACTGGCGGATCGCTTCTTCCGGCGAGATCACGCCGTTGGTCTCGATGTTCATCACCAGCTTGTCGAGATCGGTACGCTGCTCCACACGCGCAGACTCAACCGCGTACGACACACGGCGCACCGGTGCGAACGAGGCGTCCAGCACGATGCGGCCGATGACCTTGCTCGACTCATCGCCGAACTTGCGCACATTGCCCGGCACATAGCCGCGGCCTTGCTCGACCTTCAACTGCAGATCCAGCTTGCCACCAGCCGACAGGTTGGCGATCACGTGGCCCGGATTGATGATCTCGACATCGTGCGGAAGCTCGATATCAGCGGCGGTGACCACACCTTCGCCTTCCTTGCGCAGCGACACCGTCACTTCATCACGGTTGTGCAGCTTGAACACCACACCCTTCAGGTTCAGCAGCAGGTTGACAACGTCTTCCTGCACACCATCGATGGTGGAATATTCGTGGACGACCCCCGCGATCGTGACTTCGGTCGGGGCATAGCCGACCATCGACGACAGCAGCACGCGGCGCAGCGCGTTACCGAGCGTGTGGCCGTAGCCGCGCTCGAACGGTTCCATGACGACCTTCGCGTGATGATCGCCAAGCGGCTCAACCGCAATAATTTTGGGCTTCAGGAGTGCTGTTTGCATTAGGTTGTCCTATTTCAATACCCTCGGCTCGTTACACCGATAAGGCTGACGGATTGGACTGGAAAGGTTCCATCGCGAACGTTGCGACGGAAGACGCACGTGCCGCAATCGATTTGCGGCACGTAACAATTCGGATTGGATCGACACCGAAGTGCTGCTGGCGCACGAACACAATGTCGTCGACGATGAGCGTCCCCAAAAAGGCACACGAGCCCGCACCTGCGGTACGGGCGTCGTCATTAACGCGAATACAGTTCGACGATCAGGCTTTCGTTGATGTCGCCGGCGATATCTGCGCGATCCGGGGCTTGCTTGAAGGTGCCTTCCATCTTCTTGGCATCCACGGCAACCCAGATCGGGAAGCCGGACTGCTCCGCCAGCGTCAGCGACTCGGCAATACGCACTTGCTTCTTCGACTTTTCGCGGATGGCAATGACGTCGCCCGACTTGACCTGAGCCGACGGCACGTTCAGCGCTTGACCATTCACCAGGATCGCCTTGTGCGACACCAGCTGACGCGCTTCCGCGCGGGTCGAGCCGAAGCCCATACGATAGACGACGTTGTCCAGGCGCGATTCCAGCAGTTGCAGCAAGGTTTCACCCGTGTTGCCCTTACGGCGATCGGCTTCAGCGAAGTAGCGGCGGAATTGACGCTCCAGCACACCGTAGATGCGCTTGACCTTCTGCTTTTCACGCAGCTGGTTGCCGTAGTCGGACGTTCGGGCGCCGGAAGTGCGGCCGTGCTGACCAGGCTTGCTGTCCAGCTTGCATTTGTCGGCGAGCGAGCGGCGTGCGCTCTTGAGGAAAAGGTCAGTACCTTCGCGGCGAGACAGTTTCGCCTTGGGGCCGGTATAGCGTGCCACGTTGCGTTCCTTCGTTATCAGTCATCCGTGGCACACGGCCTCGGATGGTCCGCCTGCTCAGCCCTAACAACAGGACCGCAGCGAACAGTGGGCTTATGAAAAGACGAAACCCGCCTTCCGGAAAACCCGGAAGACAGGCAAGCGAGCAAGTATAGCACCCGCAGACCGCCCCCGCCAGCAACTGGCGAGGGCGGCCGAATCACTTAGATACGACGACGCTTCGGCGGACGGCAGCCGTTGTGCGGCACCGGCGTCACGTCTTCGATCAACTGGATCTTGATACCCAGGTTGTTCAGTGCGCGTACGGCCGATTCACGACCCGGGCCCGGGCCCTTGATGCGCACTTCCAGGTTCTTGATGCCTTGGTCCTGCGCCACGCGGCCAGCGCTCTCAGCGGCCACCTGGGCCGCGAACGGCGTCGACTTACGCGAGCCCTTGAAGCCTTGGCCACCCGACGTCGCCCACGACAGAGCATTGCCCTGACGGTCGGTGATCGTGATGATTGTGTTGTTGAACGACGCGTGAACGTGCGCGATGCCGTCGGCGACGTTCTTGCGAACCTTCTTGCGCGCGCGCTGGGCGGCGGTATTCGCTGCTTTTGCCATAGTTCCTATCCTTTACCCGACGGATTACTTCTTGAGCGCGACGCCGGCCTTACGCGGACCCTTACGGGTACGGGCATTGGTGCGGGTACGCTGACCACGCATCGGCAAGCCCTTGCGATGGCGCACGCCACGGTAGCAGCCCAAATCCATCAGGCGCTTGATGTTCATCGTCGTTTCACGGCGCAGATCGCCTTCGACGAGGAACTTCTCGATTTCCTTACGCAGCGCGTCCTGGTCCGGATCCGTCAGGTCCTTGACCTTCTTGTCGGTCGGGATGCCAGTAGCCTCGCAAATCTTCTGAGCGCGCGAGCGGCCAATACCGTAGATCGCCGTCAGGCCAATCACGGTATGTTTGTGGTTGGGGATGTTGACCCCTGCGATACGTGCCATTCGTCAATCCTCTTTGCGAAATTAGCCTTGGCGCTGCTTATGACGCGGGTCCGACGAGCAGATCACACGCACCACGCCCTTGCGCTTGATGATTTTGCAGTTGCGGCAAATGCGCTTAACAGAAGCCAGCACTTTCATGATTTTCCTCTTCCTTCAATTCCAGTCCGCTCACTTCGCCCGGAATACGATGCGCGCGCGGGACAGATCATACGGGGTCAATTCGACCGTCACCTTGTCCCCGGGCAAGATGCGGATGTAATGCATACGCATCTTGCCGGAAATATGGCCTAACACTACGTGGCCGTTCTCTAGCTTGACGCGAAACGTTGCGTTGGGGAGGTTTTCCAGCACCTCGCCTTGCATCTGGATCACGTCATCTTTAGCCATGTCCTTTCAGGTTCGTGCGATCACTCCTAGCGGAGTGTCAGGTTTCCCTTGAAATTCGCCTTCTTCATCAAAGACTCGTACTGCTGAGACATCACGTAGGACTGCACTTGCGCCATGAAGTCCATCGTGACAACCACGATGATCAACAGGGACGTCCCACCGAAGTAGAACGGCACATTCCAGCGCAGCACCAAGAACTCCGGCAACAGACACACCAGCGTGATGTAGATCGCACCCGCCAGGGTCAGACGCACCAGAATCTTGTCGATATACCGCGTGGTTTGCTCGCCCGGACGGATGCCCGGAATGAACGCCCCACTCTTCTTCAGGTTATCTGCCACTTCCCGGCTGTTATAAACCAGTGCGGTGTAGAAGAAACAGAAGAAGATGATCGCCGCCGCATACAGCAGGATGTAGACCGGCTGACCCGGCGACAGCGTTGCTGCCAAGTCCTTGACAACCCGTGCAACCGGATTCGTCGAGTTGCCAGCTGTAAACCAGCCCGCGATCGTGGCCGGGAACAGAATGATCGACGATGCAAAGATCGGCGGAATCACCCCGGCCATATTCAACTTCAGCGGCAGATGCGACGACTGTCCGCCATAAATCTTGTTACCAACCTGCCGCTTGGCGTAATTGACGAGGATCTTGCGCTGGCCGCGTTCGATGAACACAACCACAAACGTCACCGCACCAATAATCGCCACCACCAGGATCGCCGAGAAAATTCCCATCGAACCCGTACGCACCAGCTCGAACAGCCCGCCAATCGCGTTGGGAAGGCCTGCAGCAATCCCGCCAAAAATGATGATCGAGATCCCGTTGCCCAGACCACGCTCGGTGATCTGCTCACCCAGCCACATCAGGAACATCGTGCCCGTCACCAGCGTGATCACCGCGGTGGCCCGGAACATCAGACCCGGATCCAGCACCAGACCGGGCTGCGCTTCCAGGGCTACTGCAATCCCTAGCGCCTGGAACGTCGCCAGGATGACCGTGCCGTAGCGCGTGTACTGCGTAATCTTGCGCTGGCCGGCCTGGCCTTCCTTCTTCAACGATTCCAGCTGCGGCAGCACGATCGTCAGCAGCTGCATGATGATCGACGCCGAGATGTACGGCATGATCCCCAACGCAAACACTGTGAAACGCGACAGCGCGCCGCCGGAGAACAGGTTAAACATCCCGAGGATGCCACCCGACTGCCGTTGGAAAAGCTGCGCCAGTTGATCCGGATCGATACCCGGCACAGGAATGTGCGCGCCGATCCGGTACACCAGCAATGCCAGCACCAGGAACACCAGCCGACGGCGAAGATCGCCGTACTTGGCCGTGTTCTTGGCCTGGGCCATCACATTAGGTTTCGCCGTGGCCAAACGGATGCTCCGTCAGTGTGAAACAGCAGGCTATTAGGCCAGCGAGCCACCGGCTGCTTCGATTGCAGCTTTCGCCCCAGCCGTCGCGCCGATACCCTTCAGAGTTACCTTCTTGTCGATCTCACCCGACAGGATCACCTTGGCGCTCTTGACCATCTCGCCAACGAGCCCAGCTTGCTTGAGGGACAGCAGATCGACTTCTTCGATCGGCAGCCCTGCCAGGTCGCCCAGACGCACTTCAGCGGTGAATTCCTTGGTCAGCGAGGTGAAACCACGCTTGGGCAGACGACGATGCAGGGGCATCTGGCCGCCTTCAAAGCCGACCTTGTGGAAACCACCCGAACGCGACTTCTGCCCCTTGTGACCACGACCAGCCGTCTTGCCCAGGCCCGAGCCAATGCCGCGACCAACGCGGCGCTTGGCGTGCTTGGAGCCGGCTGCCGGCTTCAGGTTATTCAGTTGCATGTTCTTCTCCGTCTTGCCTTAGCCGATGACCTTGACCAGGTAGGACACCTTGTTGATCATGCCGCGCACTG
>Ga0207877_10058_pt1 | contig 127845 bp, 93 predicted proteins | sample LinPmetageLP29_FD_184046 | JGI IMG/M metagenome (GOLD analysis project Ga0207877, IMG submission 184046) | Marine viral communities from the Pacific Ocean - LP-29 (SPAdes) | ecosystem: Environmental > Aquatic > Marine > Oceanic | place: Pacific Ocean | collected 2009-08-23
TTTTTCCCCCCCCCCCCCCCTCGACCCCTCCACCCCTCTCCACCAACAGAACATTTGAAAGATGCTGTCTGCTCCCGTTAAATCGGCGAAGCGCATCTCTTCCCTGTTCTCGCTGGGAGGACATAAGGATCAAAATGGACCTGGATCGCCTGCCTCTTCAGGTTTCTCCAACGATATCTCCAACGACCGAAGACGACGCAGCAATTCACGGCCAACTCGCCACGTCTCAACACCCAATGCCGTCTTCTCGGAGCCAAGGACGGTCCCTGACTCCGCCCAGATGGAGCAGTTCGACTTAGACAGCCTCCCGCCCCCGCCATCGCTCCTGGCCGTGAACCAAGATCTTGCCAGCAGCGCTCCCAGTTCGCCCGTCGACAGCCGCCCTCGGAGCAGGGGTCGCGATTTCAGCCGACCTGCAAGTTCGGCCGGTTTGGCCATCCCCGGTTCCACTCCAGATTCCCGCCCGAGCACGCCATCAAAGCGCCGGAGCTGGATGCCCGGAATGGCGGGACGATCACGAGCAAGCTCGGTAGACAAGCGGCCGCCGGCTCCCTCCCTGCCCGGCGCATGGATTGCTGGGCTTGATCAGAAGGTGGTCTATGATATAGGACCTCTCGCGAGAGGAGATCGGGTATGAACGAGCTCGTCAATTAATCGAAATGCATGCGAGTACTGACACTTCCCGTCTTTCCCAGGTCTCTGAATTGTGGAATGAAGACGGCGATACCTATGTCTACCTGTTCCCTCAAAACACTGGCCGCTCGGCTTCTTTCAAGGTCGATTCGACTGTTTTTGCCGAATCCCCGTCCCTCACATACCTCGCCCGCGGCACTGATGCCAAAACCAACGGCCTGGAGCAGCCTACACGCACTCTCTCCCTCCAAAGCCCCATGTCTCCGCCATTGACTCCGCAAGACCGGCTAGCAGACGATGATAACGACAGCTCGGGCAGCCAAAGAATGGCCTTTGAAGACGGCGTGGATGAGGAACAGGAGTTGCACCTGTACCTACCTATCCCCTTGAACAGTGATGTGTCGAACCCACAGTGCCGCCTGTCCCAGGACGATACCGAGACCCTCATCCTGTTCCGCAACTTGTTTGCCTTCCTCTTGGGACAGTCCTTGATCGCTACCCCCAAGTCCTCTTCACTTTTCAGCATTTTCATGGATGTAGCCGTTCTGCTCGCCCGATTTGAATTCTCCAATCTCGATGGGTCGAACTTTGGCGAAACCGCCACCTCCAGTTTCAGCAACTACTGTGACGAACTGCGCCTGGCAGATGTGCGCAGGAGCCGCGAAAAGACTATCGAGGCCATTGTTCTTGGTGAACGCCTACGATACTATCCCCTTTATCTTGAAGGATTCGTTCACGGCGTTGGAAAGCTGGACGAGATTAAGCAGCTGCGAAGCCCCAAGTTTGGCTTCATCCACCCCATCACACAGAAGCGACTCGAGCGAGGCTTCATCGACCTCGACACCCGGCTTCGGGGTCTATATGGCAAACTTGAAGACTTTGACTTCCCATCGGTCTTCTCGGGTATCGCAAACTCGAACTCCTCGGCTGAGAGCAAAGTTGTGCGTTTCAAAGGCTGGAAGTTGGGCTTTATGGAATTCCGCCGCTTCACGATCAACTTTTACCGTCAGAAGTATGGCTCGTGGCCGCCAAAGGCTCGGTCCAAGAAGAACGAATTCGAAGAGAGCGGCCTGAACCGCCTGCTTCTCCTGGATCTTTACCGCGACTTCACCGATCTCTACGATCTTCTGGTTGACCGCGCAGCTCTCACTACCCGCACGATAGACTCCTCTGGCGCCGGTGGTGATAACAGCTCCACCGACCCCAAGGACGTGACTATCCGTGCTATCCGCCAGGTGCTCAGCGAGTACGATCGCAGCACCCCTCCCGTTCTTCCACCGATCCCCTTTGATATTCCCCAGTTGCCGTCGGTGCAGCCGCTGCACCGCAAGCCGCTGGATGCGAAGAAGGAGGCCAAGCAGAGTGGCAAGAAGCTGAAGAGCGCGGATGTCAATGCTGTCCTGATGGGATCTTACACGCGTGAGAGCATGCGTCCCACTCCCTTCATCGAGAGTTTCATGCAGTTTGAACGTCGCTGTGCCAATGGCAAGAGCGTTACCGAATTGATCGATCTGCGTATCGGCCAGTGGATCTTCCTGTACGCCGTCATCCAGTCTTTGCCCATGCTCGTCGTGGATGTTCCGGACGTTCGTTTCACGGACAGTGTCGAGTACTTCCTCTGTGTCGCTCCCCGCGGTGGGGCACCCTGGATTCACAACGACACCAAGACCGCCCGGAGCTGGTTTGGAGTTGCAGGTGGTGCCGGTGTCGTCAGCCTGCCCTCCGACGTGGTCATCAATGGTGTGGAAGGTGTCTACCGCCGCAGCCACTGCTGGCAGGTGGCCGAGCAGTGGGCCGAGGCTGGCCAACTGATTGAACCTCCGATGGTGGAAGACTTTGAGGAGGACGAGTCCTCCATCTCCTCACCATATCAGGCTCAGCAGTCATCTACTGGCTCCTCTTCCGACCCACAGCCTCCGCCCTCATTGATGGGACATCCAGCTGGCCTCACCCCGCCTCCTCCCGCCATCCCTCGCACACGCTCGCCCGGTGCCGCCAATCGGGCGGAGCATCGTCATTCCATTTACCCGGGTCTCGAGGCGCTTCCGCTGCCTGCTGGTATCGCGCCGATTGAACCTCCTGCCCGCCCCATTAGCCGCTTCAATCCGAACATGAGTTTTGACGACATCCTAAGGGAAGTGCCCCAAAAGGACAAGAAGAAGCACTAGAGAATGGCATGACCACTTACCTAGCCGGCGTTCTCCATGCCCCGACATCTGCATTTCTCCTTCATTTTCTCTTTTCTTTTCTTGTTTGTTGATAGGCGCATTTTGTGACATGAATCACCGGGTTGGAATGGCGTGATGCACAGGGAATCGAGAATCGAAAAGCAAACTTTAATGTATAGGGGGAAGCACAGCACTGGCATCATAATTATCATCATATCAAGCATCAGCATCTCAGGGGCGAGGATTATGTCTCCTTTTTTTCTTTCTTCTTTTTCGTGTGCTGGATTCCCCCTGCTTCTTGTCTTTATTTTATTTGATCCATCAGAGACAGCCTGATAGGAAATAGATTCTAATATCTGGATAGTGAAGTGTACGATGTGTTTGGGTGATTTTATTTACCAATCCTCGGAGCTTGAGTTTGTAGTTTTGTCATTCTTCCTCATAGATCGAGATGAACCATGGAACCATGTGTGTCAATCCTACATAAACATCTTTCCATTTTTACAATTTTGCCAAGTCTGTAACACGCAAGACTGATTGCAGCTGATTCAGCGGACAACTTGGTGAATACATGTGCACCGTCCCACCATGCACGGAATACGAGGCTGCGCAGCGGCCGCAGATCCAATTGGGGCCATTTCACCGCCAGCTCAAGGATCAGTCTTAGCGCAGAACTGCCCTTACCTAATGAAGCAACGCATCTCCTGAAGAAACCTTGACTTTCCCACTGCTCACTTCGCCCTCTTATCAGTGGAAGCAAGCCAGACGCTACCCGAAAAAAGGCCATCAGCATGGAATAACCACAGGCGTCTCAATCTCGAAACCCGCCTCACAATGCCTCGACCCTCCAGCATGAACAGTGACGGCCACGAAAGGCTGGAGCCACAGCTACTGCGAGCGGCAGCAAACGACGATGTCGAGTCCCTGCGCAGGGTGATTGCCCTAGCGCACGAGTACGGCCAATTCAGCGACAATTTCCTGCGTGTGGGGTTAATGCGCAGCGCCGAGCGAGGCTGCGTATCAGCAACCGAGTTTCTGCTCACGCAGGGCGCGAAGACGGACGTGGCTAGCAATCGGCTCTCGCCGCTGCTCCGGGCTGTCGAGCGCGACCACTACCAGATCGTGCGCCTGCTCCTGGATCATGGGGCTTCGTCGGATAGTACGGATAAGGAGGGTCGCACGGCGCTTATGACGGCGGCGTGGAAGAATAACGCGGATATTTTGCAATTGCTTATTATGCGCGGGGCGAATGTGAATGCCAGGGATCATCGTCGACGTAATGCGCTGCATAATCTTGCGGCTGATAAGGAGTGTCGATGGGGTTGGGGCGATGAGATTGTTGAGCTGTTACTACGCACGGATTGTCAGATTGATGGTGTAGATGGGCAGGATGAGCTCGGGAGGACGCCGTTACATTGGGCTTGCGCGACGGGCAATTTGCGACTGGCGCAATTGCTTTTGACTAGGCCAGATGGACCTAAGGCTGAGATTGATGCGACCGAGTTGAGAGGAAAGACGGCGCTGCATATTGCTACTGCGCATGACCGTGCTGATATCGTGCAGCTTTTACTGCAGCACGAGGCTGCTGTCAATGCTTGCAGTGATGGTGGATGGACGCCTCTCCATAATGCATGCGAGAGAGGATGCGAGGCAATTGTTCGGATCCTTTTGCGCGCAGGCTCTCATATCAATAGCCAGCTGCTGAATGGTGTCACGCCTCTGCATCTCGCCGCGCAAGGTGGACATAGCGAGGTAGTGAAGTGTCTTCTGGAGCGACCGGACCTGAAACGTCGGGTTCGAGACAATTTTGGCAGTACTCCATTCTTGCGTGCAGCCCAATTTAAGCGCAAGGATATCGTGCTACTCCTCGCCCCATTCAACAATGTCGACTCTCTTTCCGACGACGTGAAAGATGCTAGTGCGGCCTTTGATGCGACCGTCGTCGACTTTGGCAACTTTCATAATGAGAACCGTGTGAAGAGAATGTCCGTGTATAATCTGCTTTACGGCCGAGATGCTGAAAATCCTCGAAAGCAGGCTGTGACGACTGTGCCTGCTGATAGCCGCGCTACTGACTTTCGCTGGATTCATTTACCGGCAAACAACATGGCTTGGGTGGAGGCACTCATGACCAAGTCGTTTATCGAGGAAGGTGCTCATGATGTGGAGGGGTTCAAGGGCCTTGAAAGATCTTTCAATTATCAACATCGCGGACAGAAAATCCATTCGCACTTTATGCGACCGTTGTGTCAAAATACACCGCGCACTCTTATGCGGCGACGAGAAGAGGAGAAGACAGAGGAACAGCCGCAATATTCCCCTTCACTGAGTACGGTGGATACCACGGTCAATCGCAAACAGAAGGGATCAAGCAGTAAACTTGACCGTGTCGACTCACATTCACACGATGAGAGCACTGCAGGTGGAAAGAAGGGCAAACATAACCAGAAGCATGGCAAAGGGGGCAGCAATCCAGGAACTCCCAAATCCGAGACCAAGAGCAAGTCACCGTGGGGTTCCAGTGATAAACGGACTCGATCATCCCAATCAATCCCATCAACTCTCTGTAAAGACCCTCAAAGTCTTGTCTCTGCTTGCAACGTGTGCGTATTCATGCCATATTTGCATTTTGAGACTGCAGAGCGGCGACAGAAGATGCAGGACGCCATTCAGCGCGCTCAAACGATGAATTTCCAACCACGAGGCATCAAAAGAACTCGCACCCGGGATGAGATGCTACTCGATGCTCATTTGTCTTCCTCGACTACGTCACTCCATGTCCGCCGAACGCTGGACCAGTTCTTCTACCCAAACATCGATACCCAGAGCCGTGACCAGGACCAAGTTGTCTACCGGTACCAGACCAAAGGTCCCGGGCGTGATGGACCAGGAACCGATCCAAAGATCTTTATGGTCGATCAGCTATGGATGTGGGTCTTAGGGACGAATCTCATAGTCACTAGTTTCCCGCAGCGATGGGATCAACCGAAGAATGATCCGCTGAATGTGTTGGATGGGATCATTGAAGATATCAATTCAAAGACCCGTGACCCTGTCAGGTCTGTATATGATCTTGCTATCATCATCACTAACCGATGCTCGGGAGTGTTTGACCGACACCGCCTCGGAGATGATGAGTATCAGTTTCTGGACATGTTCGAGTCTTCCATTGGTATAGCTACTGATAGAGAGACCTTGCTTTTCAACCGCTTCAACCACGCGTCTGTGCAGGCGTCGGCCTGGCTCAAGAGCCACCGCAAGCTGAACAGGTTCTCTCGCAGCTCAGCTCGCTCGGTCCATGGCCGTGACGGAGCTGCAGAGGAAGACAAATCGGCCGACGAGGAGTTTTATCTTGACGATGGCCAGCCACTCTTTGTCGACCGACTCCTCGATATAGGCGAAGAAACCGATCTTCTTGCAGAGACCAAGGATATCAGAGACGAGTTGAACATGATTCGCACCGTGCTGGAACACCAGAGACACGTTCTGCAAGATTTCCAAGAAGTAATCTGCGAGATATACCAAGGACAGCAGCGCTCCCAGTACGAAGTCAAGAAACGGTTCAAGGATCAGCAGCGCATGATCGACATGCATCTAAAGGATATCGAGCGCATGGACAAACAAGCCGAGCGCATCTACCACTCCATCACAGACCTGCTCGACCTTAAGCAGAAACACGCCAACGCCTTCGAGGCCCGCTTCGCCCGCGACCAGGCAGCAGGAACCACCCGCCAGAGCAGGACCATCATGGTCTTCACCATTGTCACAATTGTATTCCTGCCACTATCCTTCATCACGTCCATCTTCACCATCAACATGAAAGAATTCGACAACTTGAATCTTCCGTACGTCGCCAAATACACCTTCGGAGTCGGCTTCGCCATCTCCATCCCGCTTATTATCCTGGCCCTTTCCGTGGACGACATCGGCGACTTCTTTCGGATGGGTCGTCGCTGGCTCTTCCGAAAGGATGAGCCGGCACCAGCACCAGACCAGGGAGACCCGATTCAAAAAGTGGAGTTCGAAAAGTTCATTAGTTTGGCGCGAACACGTCGGAGTGGTGAGCTGGATTATGGGCCTAGTTTGTTGCCTGTTTCGACCCGCGGCACTGGAGCGTCGAGAAGATTGGATCCCTATGCGAATGGCCTGGTGAATGGGTCTGCGCGGAAAAGCTACGAGTTGCGTACCGCGGAATATACTCCCTACTCATGATGATGATGATGATGATGATGATGATGATGATGATATTATGAAAATGATTTGCTTTATGGGGTCTACAAATATTATTGTACATCTGCTTTGCATGAGTACAAAAGTCGGATATCCCTGTTTATACCTGGCATCAATGAACAATGAAAGAAACATATCGAAATAGCGCTTAAGATGAAGACTTACTTCTCAAGTAAGTGCAAGTGACGTTTAATTGGACGCCAAGGAACATGCATAATGTTACTCCCAATTCCCCTTCCTAAGCCTCCTTGGTGGATGCCCAATCCCTTCAAAATGAGCGGCCTCATTCATGGTGAGAGGTATCCCATCCCCCATCAGTACACATCTGACAAGTGCATATCCACAGAATGCGGAATACTTCCATGGAAACCTTTCCCATCCCCCAAGATAACAGCAGGATGATACACATTCATCACTACCATAGCAATAAACATCAAAAGAGCATCAAAAATATACTCGAACCATTCATGCGTCATGATATACCCATCATACCCATACTTATACTCAATAAGCCGATAAATAGACCGGACCAGAATGAGCGCACTAACAACATACGAGGCCAACAAAATAGTCACCCAATTGCGCCTTGTCCAGCCCAAACCGCGTGTCATCTCACGCCGAGGACTCGGCAGATATAGCCGATGATTTGGACTGCTGTAGATTAGTTTTTGCTGCTATGTTGAATAGGAAAGGGCAAACGTACAGATACCTCCCACTACGAAGGAAATGAAATACCAGCATCGTGCCTTGGTCAGTTGGTATACATGGTAGATAGTCGTGAGGGCAAAGAGAATGATGAAGATGACACCGGCTGCAATGGATGGCTTGTAGCCATAGAGGTTGTCGGCATTCATCTTGGACTTCTCAAGCAGAGTGGTAGAGGTGTCCTAAGGATATCTACAGTTCTGGGGGATAATTATATGCGAGTGGAGAGTTGCTTCAGCCACACTAAGCCGTCAATATCGGTTACTGCGCGGTCCCACTATACCTAGGCTACTGCTTAATGTACGAACAGGGCTGAGCTCATAGATGGTTGAAAGAGAAGACAGGCAATTTGATTGGTGTGGTACCTATCTTCCTATCGTGCTCAAATTAGCGGAGCCCCCATTTGAAGGAAGTATAATATTTTCATTTGATAAAAATAGGAGAATATCTGAAAAGCTGCGAATCCAAAGCGAACTCAACGAGGTCCAAAACAGCGAGTCAGTAATCAGTCAAGTCGGTGGGTCATTGAGTTCGAATTCGAGTTCTTTTATTATCTGTCTCTATACTCTCGCTCTCCTATGCGATTTTATAATGGGCCCTCGCAGATCTCATCGCAAGTCACGTAATGGCTGTCCCGAGTGCAAGACGCGGCGAGTCAAGGTACTCAAGGTTTCTACCATATCCCACGTCATGACTCGTCTCTAATGCTTTCTAGTGTGATGAGCGATATCCATGTACCAACTGTGTCAAACATGGCATTCCTTGCAGCTATGTCGCGCCAATTGATACTCATGATACTCCAACATCCAGCGCATCTTCGGCAGCTCAGTCGCGCGCGCATGTCCGAACAGAAGTCTACTCACACTCACAGTCTGTGAGCCACGCGGGGACCCCGGACAATTCCCCCTGCGGTCTTGCAAATGCCGATATTGCTGAATCTCCGAACCGATCTGGCTTGCTAGAGATCCTGCCCAGATCATCTCAAGATGCCCCCACGCTCAAAGAAGATTGGAGTTTAGTAGCTGAATTAATGCACCACTTCTGTACTGTGACATGCAATACCCTATCCCTTCGTGAAGATGCGCGACATGTTTGGCGAGTGGTCATACCAACAGAGGGTTATCTGAACAAGTACCTTGCTGCCGGATTGAAGGAAGACTTCAGGGAACTCATCTCGTCGCCTATCGATCCAAATAACTGGCAGCCTGTGTTTTGTTTTGCTTCGATGATTAGCGTGCACCTTTCCACAGCACCGATCCGATTCAGCGTCGATCGTTGGCCTACGCCATTATCCAATATGATCGAAATATTCGCCAGTGTCAAGGGGTTCCAAGAAATAATGAAGCCGTTTCTTGGCTCTTTACAAAGGACCCAACTTGCGCCTTTGGTCGATTCTATCTGGATTGAGAATGAAATGTGCATTCCAAGGTAAGCTGAGCAATCCAATTCATACTGGAGATAACTAACCTGACTCCTTCTGCTGACAGCCCAGCTACGGCTGCTCAATCCTTACTCCCGCCAGATATCTGGACTCAAATAGCTCGACTTTGTCAGTTTATCGACGAATACCCATTCCCAAGACTCCGACGATCCCGAGTCACCGGAAGATACAGATATCCGAAAAGACTACAAAACCGCCTTGGGTTACTTCGAAGCCTCTACCCGTCAGCTCGAACTGGCAGGCCCGCATGTAGAAACTGGCATGGTCTTGCTGTGGGCTCATACACTTTCGAAACGGTTCTACAAGCATTTGACGGCATATCATCCTGCAGCTCTGGCTGTGCTTGCTCATTATTGTGTGCTGCTCCATATGGTGGATCATTTTTGGTATATCAATGGTATGGGGCGTCAGTTGTTGGAGGATATAGAGACCAAGATACATCCTGGGTTTCGGGAGTGGTTGGTGTGGCCGAAGCGGTGGGTTTTTAGATCGTCGATATAGATTGGCTACTCTCGACTTTGAAAAGATGTACAGCAGCTAGGCTGTCACCAACTTGACGATGACTTCCAGAACACCTGTAACAAGCCGCTGCTATTCTATTCAATAGGTAATGTAATGTACATGATCAGCCAGCTGAGAAATGAAATCAAACAGTAACACCAACTGGCAAAATAAGTTGCGACACTCCACCGGCAATAGTGATTGTATGCGTCTGAGGAGCCGTCTTATCGCTACGCACACGATTTTCAGCAGTCCCAAGGCTTCTCGCATACATCGGGAAAGAACCGCCAGCGACAATAAGTCTCACGCGTGTACCCACCCGGAACCGATGAGCACAGTCTTGTAGATCTAGCCTGAGTGGCTGAGACGTGTCGCGTGATGGGTCAAGCGCCCGGTACACATCAGAGATGTTGTGGGACACGCCTTGGGCATCGACCTCACTGAGCCTCACGAATAGGTCGGCGAAGGGCGGGCTGCTTGCGTGCATCAAATGAACGGATGGAATGCCCAGAACCTCGAGATCTTGTGAGAGGGGCTCGCTCGTGAAGGTTAGAACGTCTGATCTGTCTGCGTAGGCGCTGTCGTCTACTCGTCCTCCGGAAGACATTTGGTTGCCGCCGATGCTAGGGGTAGGGTTCAGGGGGTCGAAAATGAAGGATGCGGGGCTTGCGTCCTGCACAGGCTGCTCCGATCCGATACCGTTATCTCCTTGTAGATAGAGGACCGTGGGCTGAGTAGGTGGAGGCCAGGTAGGCATGGAGCGCCATTCCTCGGAGCCGGTGATGAAGATTCGAGCTGGAGAGTGAGGGTATTTTCCAGTTTTGGCGAGATGCTCAGTGAAAAAGTCCATTATCTCTGGCATAGAATATAGACCAGAGGCTTGGACATGTGTCCATGGACCAACGACAAGGCTTACATTCATACCTTTATCATGCAGATGTCTAAACTGATGCATCGTTTGTGTCGTAAATGTGTCGTACCAGCCGCTAACCAACAGGATGGGAATCTTCACACGCTCAAGAGCATCGTGGTGTCGTCGCGATGTCCAGTAAGCATCCTCAACATTGGGATGTTTCAAATACTCAAATAGCCATGGGGCCTTGTCGCCAAAGTACTTTTCCAGACCAGCTTCCAGCGGCAGACCAGCCACAGCGTCTTCGAGCTCTGAAGAGCGCAAAAAGCTCAAACCGGGTATATTTGCCAGACGCGAGAGAAAGCTCCCACGCTCGTCGTCCCGCCTCGACATCATATCACTCCAGAATGCGCGATCAAGCCGAAAGGACCCGGTACCCCATGCATGCCAGGCGTGATCATGTGGCCCAACAGCGATGACAGCAGCGACACAGTCAGCAGGCGGGTCATGCAAAAGTGCCCATTGACTGTAGCCGAGATACGAGGCGCCCAAGGTAGCAAAGGAGCCATGATACCAGTGCTGTTGACGCATCCAGACGACAATATCCTGGCTATCGGATTGTTCATTTCTGCCGGGGTCGAAAGTACCACCGGAGCCATAGGTGCCACGTGTGCTAACAAAGAGGGCCTGGAAGCCTCGAGCAGCGAAGATGCGGGCGTTGATGAAAGAAATGCCTGCGCTTCGGCCGTAACAGCACTGTATCATGATTAGTCCGGCAGGTACTTGGTTGTCGGGTAATTCTGGTGCGTAAAAATCGGCAGCCAGCTTGACACCGTCCCGCATGGGAATCTGGATGGCTTGTGTTGTGTAGCTGCATGCTTCGCGGCCTACGCCGACGTAGCGTGCTCCAAAATAGTCCAAGGTTGCTCCTGCATAGCTGCGACTTACAGGTTGCCCTGTCATTGTGGTCATTGTGGTCATTATGGTCTATGTATATTGAAGCAGCAAGAGCAAGATATTTTCGGTGAGTTGATGACAGAACAAGTTGATCAACAACTTGTTATTCAAGGCTTCAGGGGTATTGTGAAAGTTTCTCGGGCCTATCTGTCATCTGTCGTCTGTCGTCTGGTTTTGGAATCTTGATTTGACCGAGTCATCGTGTGAAGTCATGAGAAAAGAAGGAACGTTGCCTGTGGAGATAAAGCGCCAACGATGATTGGTCCTGCCCCGCACGTCGACCCGCTCTCTAACTTATTACTGTACCTAGTCACTTTTCGCTCTACAGATCAAAAGGGAAATATCAAATAAGTACTAAATCCATAGCTTCAAACTCCAAATCACATATTAAATCCCGCTTAATGCACGGAAATATTAACATATTCCCTAGTCTCCTCCTCGTCACTCCCCTCGGGGGTAATATACGTAGCATCCTTCTCATTCTCGGCATCATCTTCAACAACAACCTTCTTCTTGGGCTCGGCCTCCGCCTCGATCTTCGGCAGAGTTACAGTCAGAACTCCCTCTTCCAGCTTGGCCAAAGATAGGATCTTATCTAGGCGTATATATTGATGGAAGGTAGAAAAGAGGAAAGTCAAAGACATATACCGAAATGATCATTTTTAACTCGACGGAAGACTTTGACTGGCTTTATACTTCTCTCATGGACCTAGGCAGCTGCAGTGCTCGTCACCCCGGATCAGCCACATCAGCGCCTACCCAGGTGGTACGTACGATCATGCTGCCTTGGACAATCCTGATATGGGTATGACTCGGGCAATCAGAAGCCAGACCTGTGTTGGCCGAGGTCTTCGCCTTATGGAAGAGAAACCGTACAGGTCGTGGAATTAAGCACGTGCGAGAGCAGTAGAAAAAGGGAATTTGCTGCAGCGATCTGTCTGCCTCAGAAATCGGGTTTCCACCCCTGTTTCTGCTTAGCCATTTTATGTAGTTAGCTAATTCACTAACTATTGAATAGAGATGTACGTGGAGGCTTGATTGTACAGAAAGAGAGCGAATAGGGTTGAAACCTGCATCTTTACTATAGAATTCGAAACCTCTGGAGGAAAGGAAACAGACACCTTAGAAATCAGAGACTATCGATAGGACAAAAAATGTGGAGCTCTGAATTCTAAGCCTCTCGAGACCTCGGCACAGGAGAAAGTTCCACTCTCAGATTAACGGCTAAAAATAGTACTTTACACAGTTATTGATCGTTGCTAAGAGGTTATAGTAGCATAATAGGGCACATTTAATAGGTTCACACTTCGATGCATAGTATCGGCACAGTTGTGGAGCTCGGTGGATCATGACGTACCCGCCGTTCAGTTCCTTCAGTCCCGACTCCCCCTGCAACGTCTCTCACAATTTGGCAATGCTTCTCCAAATATTGGAAAAAACCCGTCGAGGTATTTGCAGTGAGGAAGCTGCAAAAAGTCGTGCCTGAATCTCTCAATCAAAGTTCAGTGGTATGTAGCAGTGACCCTTGCGGATAGGCTATCCCCGAGGGGTTCCGAGTTTCCCCTTGAAGAAAGGAGTCCCAAATCGGACGTGATAGGATGTCTACGGGAGCGCAAAACATCGGAAGCCGGGTGGATTAGTGTGGAGTTGAGAATCCTCGGAGATCCCTCGGACCGGATCCTTTCCTTTGACGTTTTACGCTACCAAGATGAAGTCATGACTGTGTCAGCGGAAGCTAAAGTGTAATTAAATTATGATTTATAACTCCGGTATCCCCAATCAAAGATTTACTCATGCTGCCGCTGCCTTGACTCTCTGAATCACCAAAATGCCGTCCAGGTTGTTGCTTGCCGTGCAACCCCGGGCTTTCTCTATGCGCTCGCCCCGCAAGCACCTTCCGACCACCCTGAGGTATTTTGTAACGCACAATGACCATTCCGCCGTCGTACCAAAGCCAGATCAGCAGAAGGAGCGTGTCGTCATCCTCGGATCTGGCTGGGGTGGATATACCGTCTCACGTCGGTTGTCGCCCAAGATTTACTCACCCATCGTCATCTCTCCGCGAACCTATTTTGTATTCACTCCTCTTCTCACCGACACCGCGAGCGGATCACTTGATTTCTCCAATATCGTTGAACCCGTGCGAGATTTACACGCCAAGGTGGATTTCATTCAAGCTGCCGCCCGCGCCATTGACCTGAAGCGAAAAACCGTTCTATGCGAGTCGACCATCGTCAAGAGCGGTGTGACCGAGTCACCCCGTATCCATGATAACGACAGAAAAGTCGATGAAGGTGCTGAGGTCACCTCGAAACACCCGATGAAAAAGCTTCGCGAATGGGAGAAGGGAGAGTTGTTCGAGGTTCCGTACGATAAACTCGTCATTTCCGTCGGAGCTGTCAGTCGTACCTTTGGAACTCCGGGAGTCCGGGAGAATGCAATGTTCTTCAGGGATATTGGTGATGCCAAACGAGTCAAGCGGCGCGTGCGTGAGTGCTTCGAGCTGGCTGTACTGCCGACCGCCACTCCAGAGATGCAGAAATGGCTACTTCATTTCGCTATTGTTGGGGCCGGGCCCACCGGTACTGAATTGGCGGCATCGCTACGGGACTTTATCTACGATGACATGATCAGGTTGTACCCGTCTCTGAAAGGGATTCCCAAAATCAGCCTGTATGACGTTGCGCCCAAAGTTCTTTCGATGTTTGATGAGTCCCTCTCACGCTATGCGGTGGATACTATGAAGAACGAGGGAATCAATATCAAGACATCTCACCATGTCAAGGGTCTGCGCTGGGGCGCGCCGGGTGCTCCTTCTCCCTACGAAATGGATCCTAAACGGGGTCTCACCTTGGAGACTGCAGAGGAGGGCGAGGTTGGCGTCGGAATGTGTGTTTGGGTGACGGGCAATGCTATGACCAGGCTGATCAGCCAAACCCTAAGCAAGCTCGACGCCTTCCCGGCAGACTCCATTCAAACCCTGGACGCTGGTTTAGATCCATCGACTGCCATGAGTCAGTCATGGCAGTTTAAAAAGGTCCCCAGGATGAATGCCCTGCTTGTCGACGGCCATCTTCGTGTACAGCTCCAGAACGAAGCTGGACAGACAGCGGTGCTGAAAGACGTCTACGCTTTGGGAGACAATGCTATGATAGAGACCGGCGCTCCTCCTGCGACGGCACAGGCCACCTTCCAAGAAGCCAAATGGCTGGCTGCGCGTCTGAACAAGCAGGACCTGGGCCAGACACCACCCTTCTCTTTCAAGAACTTGGGCACCATGGCGTACATTGGAAGTGAAAAGGCTTTGATGCAAATACCCCATGACTCTGATTCACGCACGAAATTCTTACCCGAGGGCATCACAGGGCACACGGCTTCGCTCATCTGGAAAATGGCATATATCACGATGAGCATCAGTTGGCGCAACAAGCTGCGCGTGGCATTCCGGTGGACGTTGAACCGTATCTTCGGGAGAGATATCTCGCGGTTCTAGTGTTGTATCAGATAGTTCAAAATACAGTTAAATCATCAAATTAATCGGCAGTACCCCCAAACCGAGGCAGAACCGAAGCTCCTCCGCATTCCCCGCATCCGTAATTAAGTATTGCCGCTGCTTTTGCTTCTTGCATCCATCAACATGGCTACGCAACAGCCTCCCTACGTCGCAGTTGCTCAACGAAAGCAGGCCGAGTTGGCTGCTGCCATTCCTGCAGAATGGCGACTGCCGGCACGTCTCATTCCCGCGGGAATGCTTTCCCCCGCCGAGTCGATCAGCGAAGGTCCCAAGCGCTATACCCGAGTTAATGTGATGGACATTCCACGCACCTGCGGGGTTCTCAGCTCCAAAGAGCTTGAAATCACCGAAAAATACGACGTGCGCGGGTTGGTGACCGAGATGACCGAGGGGAGACTGAAGGCGGAAGAGGTAGTACGAGGGTTCTGCAAGGTGAATCTCGGATTATCGACTTGTCTTAGATCGAGCTAATTATATGGACACCAGAGAGCAGCCATTGCCCATCAACTCACTCGATGTCTGACAGAGCCGCTCTTCGATCGCGCCCTCCGCCGAGCACAGGAATTGGACGACCACCTCCGGCGTACCGGGAGTCCCATGGGACCTCTACACGGCCTCCCAGTCTCTGTAAAGGATTCATTTCACGTGGAAGGAGTCGACTCCAGTATTGGACTTTCTGCACTAGCATTTAAGCCCGCACGAGCAAACGCCGATCTCGTGAATCTGCTCCAATCCCTCGGCGCCATTGTCATCGCCAAGACGAACGTCCCTCAGTCCCTCGCAACACTGGACAGCTGCAATCACCTCTTTGGTCGGACACTCAACCCGCTGAACCGTCAATGGACAGCTGGTGGTAGTACCGGCGGTGAGGGTGCGCTGGTTGCCATGCGCGGGTCGATGGTCGGTTTTGGCACGGATATCGGCGGCAGCATTCGAATACCCGCCATGTGCCAGGGTATCTACGGTTTTAAGCCGAGTAACGGCCGCGTACCCTACGGTGGCCAGGAAAGCGGGCAGCTTGTCGGTAAGGGCCGCATAACCCTGCAGCCTGTTGCTGGTCCGCTGGCCCGTTCGGTGGCGGATATCGCAGCCGTTATGTCGGAGATCATGACGCGCTCTGAACTATTCGGTGAAGATTGTATTCCGGGTTACTGGCCTTCGTCTATCCCGTCCTCCCTGTATCCTTCGCGGAAATTCACCATTGGCATCCTCCAGACTGATGGCCTCGTCACCCCTTTGCCTCCCGTCACCCGAATCCTCGACGAAGTGGCTCAGCATCTGCGCCGCATCGGCGTCGAAGTCGTCGATATTCCCGTCCCGCCGTCGCTACCGAAGTGCCAGGGTGTAGCGGGCCGTCTTATGGGCGCGGATGGCGGCTCCACCATGCTCGATCTCATCGAGAGTCAGGGCGAGACTCTGATGCCTTGGCTGCAGGGTTGGATGAAGCGCGGCAAAGCACTCAATATGGATCAATTGGCACAGCTTCAGGACCAGCGTGCGGGAATCGAGAAAGAGATGTTGAAAATGTGGACTTTGAACGAGTCTCACACTCGGCGTGTTGACGCTATTGTTTGCCCTGTGGCACCGCATCCTGTCCCCGAGCTTGACCGGTACAATGCTGTTGGGTATACCTCAGCATTCGTCTTGTTGGATTACCCTGCGGGGACAGTGCCTGTGCGGAAGCTTGTGGAATCCGATCTGGAACTTGGACGGGAAATGGGTGCGCCTACACTGGGGAGCTGGGATAAGGCGAACCGCAAACTATGTGAGTGCTTATTTTGGGATGCGTTGAACTTTCACTAATATAGGACGATAGGGGATGAAAAAACGATCGACCGTCGCGTGTACCTGGAGTCACCGCTTAGTGTCCAAGTCATCACGCCGAGGCAGCATGACTTTGAGCTTTTCCAGGCCATGGACTTGGTTGATCGGGCAGTGCAGAGAGGGCGCTCTCCTAGCGCCAAGCTATGAACGCCTCGACAACTCTGTATATAGCTATAGCCAGATGGTAATGATATCTACGAAGCGTGTTTCGTGTTTTAGGAGCTCATGGAAACAATACGTAGAGTTGGGAATCTTAGAAAGGAACTCCCCATCATATTCCAAGTTTATCAAAAAGGAACTACCGCTTACAATCTCCCCTTCAGGTGCGAACCACCATCACTAGTAATCACCGCCCCATTGAGATGGCTAGCAGCCCTAGATCCCAAAAACACAACCAGGCCCGCAATATCCTCCGGCTTTCCGAGACGACCATTAGGCGAGTACTCCTCAATCTCCTTCAACCCACCCTTCAATTCAATCAAACCACTAGCCATCTTGGACGGATAGAAACCCGGTGCGATAGCATTAGTCAGGATGTTTCGTGGACCAAGCTCAACAGCCAGGTTCTTCGCAATGTGAATCGCAGCCGCTTTGGAAGCAGAGTAGCTCGGCGTAGCATTGTCGCCCACCGTGCCGATTCCAATACCCGCTACCGAGCCGGTGATGATTACCCGTGCAGGCTCGTCGCGTGTTGCCTTTGCAGTCAACAATGGCGTGAACCTACGCGTGTCAGAACAAAATAGTCCAATCTTAGCTTCCACAGGAACCAAACTTACTTCTGGATGGTATAGAAAACACTCTTGACGTTCAGATCCATCACCTTTGAGAACATCTTCTCAGGGTGGGTATCGAACTTCTCACCCCATGTCGCACCAGCATTGGCAAACAAGATATCGACATGATCGGTCGTCTTGCTCACTTCAGCCACCAGTCGGTCCAGCTCGTCCATGCGGGAGCTATCGGCTGGCACGGAGATAGCTTGCGCACCCGGTTGCTTGTTCGGTAGGGCGTTTAGCGCGGCGACGGCTTCATCGCAGGCACCCTTCTTGCGGGATGTAATGTATACCTTGGAGCAACCGGCTTGTAGTAAACTGTCTCATGCGGTCAGAATACGTAAAGCGATATACGGTGGAAATGCGGTACGGACCCCGAAGCAGCGTGTAATCCCAGTCCACGCGAGCCGCCGGTCACGACGGCGACCTTTCCCTCGAGGGAGAAGATGGTCGAGAAGTTGGACAGTTTCACTTGTTCTGTGGCTGACATGTTTGTTGAGGGTTGAGCTGTAGCTGTAGCTGTAGCTCAGGGGAGAAGTGATGGCTGTTAACTCTAATCCATCCCAGTCTTGATTTGCGGGGTCTCGGCTGCAGAACGAGCCTCGGCAAAATTGGAGTATAACCTGTGTACATAACTGTGCCGAGGCTCCCGAGTCTAGTGATAGTCATGAACCCAACGATAATTATGGACCCGAATAATAATTCCATTGAAAATCACTACCATTGCCTATTACCTGTTGTATCAATAGGGGGGGAAAGTATCCCTAAGCTCATGGGCGGGGCCTTTCACCTGAGGCAACAAGTCAGTATCGGAACGAGCAACTCCAGTCTGTTGTCATCATGGGCCCATGGAATTCGGAAAGAAGGCACTATCTGGGGGCCTATGTTCCGGATCGCGAACTATCATAGATAAGCGCATGATAGAACGAGCATAGGCATGCATAGTGCTTTCGTCCAAAAGCTTCGCGGTCTCGATCACCACTTTGTCAAAGTCAACAACCATCATTCGCCCGTCATCCAACATTAAAAAGTTCCCCAGGTTGTCATCCGTATACTCGACTACTAGTGCTTTGGCAAGTTCTTGTGTGAGTCGGTGGTCCTCGCTTTCAGGAGATTTCTGCCGCGCAAGTTGGCCTAAAGTAGTTCCATCGATAAATAACAGAACAAGTGTCGGGGATCCGTCATATTTCGCTTCGCTGTAGAAATGCGGAATAATCGTCCTTTGGATCTGTTTAAGGTAGGTATAGGCTTCTTTTTCCTTTTGAAATCCTTTTCCCAGTAAACTCTTTGCTTCTTGGGGATGACTGTCGATGATAGAAACCATTCCGGTCAACGCGATTTGATCCAAGGGAAACGAGCAAGGAGTTGAATCAGTGCAGGGAAGGGTGGTGGTTTGACGTCTAAGCGATACACTGTGAGTGTGCGTCGTGGGTCTAGTAACTCGGCCTTTTCTGCAACGACAAGCCGGCTGTCTAGACGAAATTGCTGATACTGTTAGGTGAAGGTGGCAACCTAAAGTAAGCCTGGTTAGCTTACTAGGGGATGGAGAGGCTTATTAGGCTCATCCATTGTTCGAGATAGAAAGCAGAAAGGGGCTTCGAATGAGTTTTGAACGAGGTAATAGCCAACATATTAACGTGTGAAGTCAAGTAAGTCAGGCTCGTCACACAATATCCTGCAAACTACCGACGCTACTGCAGACAGTTTCTGGTGTCATGGGCCTATTTGCAACATAAGGGTGAACTCATCCATTCGGGTGAAACCAGCTAGGCCGATTAGGTTCCACGTACCATAATGTCTCCCTAACCGTGTTTATACTTTGGGGTTATACCGTCTATTTGAACGTCAACCTCGTTTGCTCGCCTCGTCCAGGTCTTGTGTGTATACTCGTATTTTGCCGAGGCTCGTTCTACAGCCGAAACCCGGACTGGGGTGGATTAGTGATCTTGTTCTCGAGCTCTGATGGCATTTTTTTCGATAACATCTTTAGTAGGAATTGTTCGGATATGAATATTTTGGTGTGCAGTGGTGGTGCTTAATGGTGCTAGGGTGAGGGTTGGTCGTTGATCTGGTGAGGAAACTCTAGTAAGTGGCGGGATGGCCAGTCTCGACAATCTATTGAAATGACGACAACAAGTGATGAAATATCCCCTCCTCGAATTGCGTGCTATATGGTGGAAGATATCCTCCTCAAACCATATCAACATGTTCGTCACTAGATATGCCGACTGTGGGCCCGAAATGTGCTCAATCTCTCGCAACCAGTGAATCAGTATCCACGCAAACCCGCTCACCGTGAAGTGTAAACAAGTGAAAACATGGAATTGGTTGATAATGTCTACCCTAGGCGGGGTGAATGACTTAAAGGGGTTATGAGGGGTACTCTGGAGGACCTTGGAAGCCACGCTTTATAGCTTTACTCTTACTCTCAACCCTCAACCATCTCCATCTCCCAACTCTCCAACTTTCACTCTTCACATCCATCACCATGGCTCAAACCCACAGTCTCCCTCCTCTTCCCTACGCCTACGATGTAAGTCTTGCCATCTCAGAAACATCCTTGGCATATAGCTCACTCCTCTAGGCTCTCGAGCCCGTCATCTCGAAGCAGATCATGGAGCTCCACCATCAGAAGCACCACCAGACATACATCAATAACTTGAATAACGCCCTTTCCGCCCATGTCTCGGCAACCAAGAGCAACGACGTTCCTGCCCTGATTTCCCTGCAGCAGAAGATCAAGTTTAACGGCGGTGGCCACATCAACCACTCCCTCTTCTGGAAGAACCTGACTCCTCCCGGTACTCCCGGTAATGAATTGGCCAGCGCTGCACCTTCACTCCGCGATGCTATCAACTCTCGCTGGGGCTCTCAGGATGCCTTTACCAAGGCCTTTAATGCTGAGCTGCTCGCCATCCAGGGTAGCGGCTGGGGTTGGCTGGTGAGTAAGGGCGGTCCCAAGGGACGCCTGGATATCACCACCACCAAGGACCAGGACCCGGTCGCTAGTAGTGATGTGCCTGTCTTCGGTGTGGATATGTGGGAGCACGCCTATTACCTCCAGGTAGGTTATTTGTGGGGATCTCTTACCATTATCTCACACTAATCCATTACAGTACTTGAACAACAAGGCCGGCTATGTCGACGGCATCTGGAAGATCATCAACTGGGCCGAGGCCGAGAAGCGCTACACAGCCGGGGTGGAAAACCCAGTGAAGCTTTAACGGAGTAGCTCGTCAGTTCCAACGCTTGAAGTAGTCATCAGTCAGATATGAAATAAAGCTTTCAAATATGAATCCAAATTTGCAAAATGGTGTATCTACAAAATCATCAAGAAACGAGGCTAGCTCAGTTGTATCCCACGATTCCCACCCCGAGAACGGCACCGCCAGTGTCCTTCATCGTCACCTGTCGGCCCACAACCCCCTTCTCCGAAACTCCCAGGTCCAGCCGTTCGGGTAATTCGAATTCCATCTCTGTTTGACGATGTCCCGGCTTCAGGCTGTGGTTCTGGCTCAAGTCCAGCTTGAATTGATAGAGTGGAGGTATGTTTGCTGTAGATGTGGAAAGATCTCCGTATTTCCTTGTTATAGTCAGTATTTCACTTCCTCTGGACTTTGGGGAAGTACTCACTCTATCCGCATGTCCACGTTTCCGCAGCCACGGAGTGTCTCAAAGGTCTCTTGATCGTCTGTCTGGAGAATGGCTTTCGTTTTGCGGTCATTTGTTTCTGCGTCACGGAAAAAGAGAGAATAGGATGATAGAGTTGAGGTTGATGAGGCAAACGAGACGGCTGAGTCTCGTGATGATGATAGAGACGAGACTGAAGGTAGACGATTCTCTCGAGGGAAGAGCACGGCGATTGTGCCGCCGAAGGTAGGACGGTTGCTATCACCACACATGTTGATGATGGAAGATGCAGATTCGAATGCCGGAAGTGGAAATGTAAGAAGTAAAATGTGCTACTGCTCTGTACAGTCTGAAGAATGATTCAAGTCAGTTCGAAATTGTAGTCCTAGGCAATAAATAGGGAATATAAATAGAGATAGCAATAACCACCAAGGTGCGCGAGATCGAGCATATTTACCAGTTTGAGGTAAATCCGTGCTGATCGTCTCAAATCCGCGCAGTGGGGCTTGTTGTTCTTGTTCCACAAGGTATTCATTTATTTTACTACCTTTTAGGTATCCTCTCTTTTACTTATTTCTATTTCGCTTCTATTTAGTCTATAGCCAGTCCAAACTATTGTCCTAGGCTTTATACCCTTCTGTTAATATAGCATGGTTTATAGTTATAGCTGAATAGAAACATCGATGTGAAGCAGTGACCCACACCCCACGAGATGCGGTCCCGGAGGCCCGCTCGGCGGGATCATCAAGTCAACAATGGATGCTTTGAATAATGTAAGTTGGCATCAAACTAAGAAGCCAGTCCTACGCTCGGCTTCCCTGGAGTACTATGATCTTGGTAACTTCCATCGCACGGTTAGCACCATCAGCAAGGATGCGCAGATCTGGTTCATTCGTGGCCTCATCTGAGCCTACCCTTTTAATCACCAGGAGTCGGTGCGCTGCTTTGAACAGGCCGTAATGGCTGATCCAACGTGCTCCATGGCATACGGGGGAATTGCCCTGTCCCTGGGTTTGATTTATAACAGACCGTGGAAGCTCTTCGACCGTTATGGTAAGACCAGATTCATGAGGCGCAATTCTGTCAGCCATGATCATTACGGCCTTCTAGAAAGTGCAACACTGGAGCTTATGACAATACATCACATATGCACAGTAACAAAGTGATCAGAGATACAGCTTGGCTCGTTATGCATGAGCCAACGCAGCTGACACTAGTGAGAGTGTCTGGATGCTCTCGTGCTAGCACCTTCTCATCTTCTTCTAGCGCCCACCCTAATCTTTGGGCTTTACATGGCTATCATGAGTGCCTTGTGGAGCTAGGCAGGACTGCTGAAGCTCGGATTTTGGCGCCGCAGTTGAGGCTTGCTTTGGCTATGGCGGATGTACCTATTCGGTCGTCTTGTTTCTGTCGGGTTAAGACTTGGAAGCTAGGAGGGTACCGTACCTAATTGCGTATTTGTCGATTTCCCAGGTTGCATTGTTGCATGGATTCAATCCTTGTAATGTCATTTGAAACTCTTACTCTCGAACGCATCAGTGGTATAAGTAGGGAAATATATAACCAATTCTGTAATTCAAGGTTTCAGCTTGCTGAATTCTAGCTACCAATGCCCTTTTATAGTTCCCCAAATCTTAATTAGAAACAAAAATATCTCTTTTTTGGGGAATTGGAAGGAAAATGGAAAAAAAAAAGGTGAAAAGTCTGTCTACCTACCGAAGACGGAATTGGCAAAAAGTGGTCGCGCCCGGGATCGAACCGGGAACCTTCTCGGAATACCGAAGCAAGTTCACATGAAACTGTGAACGAGAAATCATAACCATTAGACCACGCGACCTGTTATGATATAAGCAGCAAGCTAAACGAACTATACGCAAGTTCAGTCCTGGCAGTCCGTCCTTATCGCCAGGGAACATTTTTTTCTCTGCTTATCCGTTGACCTTTCGGCTCCTCCTACATCACCCTCACCACACCATACCTTGGACCATTGTCTCACCAAGGACCGATCTGGGACCAATGCTTTAAGCCTACCATAGTTCCTCTTCTCGGTTCCCGCGGAAGTTGCTCCTGCGAGCCTCCGCCTCCCTCAACCACCGCATACTCTTCCAACCCGACCTTAGAGGCCGTCTCTCCCCATGGACGCCCAAGCATATCTCATACGCCACGGCTGGTCCGGCCCCGGCAACCCTCTCAACCCAAACCAGCGCCCAGGCCCACACGGTGGTCTCGGCCTGACGAAACCCATTCTCGTCGCGCGCAAAGCCAACAACCACGGCGTGGGCAAGAAAACCACAAAAGACCCGACCAACCAATGGTGGCTGCGCGGCTTTGAAGACGCGCTCAAAGGCGTAGGCGACGATAGTTACGCTGCTACTTCGGCCAAGACGAACAATGCGCTGACTAGTGAACTGTACCGGAACTTCGTGCGCGGCGAGTGTCTGGCTGGTACGATTGATGAGAAGACCAAGGCTGCCTCGGAACAGTCTATATTGAAGGCCAAAAGGAAGCGCGATGCCGATGTTGATGCTGATCGTGTGAAGAAGGAGGATAAGGCGAGGAAAGAGGAGAAGCGCAAGCGGAGGAAGTTGAAAGAGGGTGGGGATACGTCTTCGGCGGCTGTGAGCGACTCGGGCTCGGAGAAGCATAGGGAAAGCAAGGAAGAGCGCCGATTGAGGCGTAAAGTGAAAAAGGAAAAGAAGAGTCGCAGGTCTGATGGCGCCGGAGATGGTGATAAGGCTGTGAAGAAGGCGAAGAAGTCGAAGCGATCGAATACCGAAGAAGATTACCCTACGCCCATTTCGACGGAAATGGATCAAGCACAGGAGGATGTCATGGAAATCGACGAGGTTACGAGATCGAAGGCGAAGAAAGTAAAGAAGGAAAAGAAAAAGTCCAAGAAAGACAAAGGAGAATCCGACTCGAAAAAGAAGTCTAAGAAGGACAAGAAGGAAAAGGAATCCTCTGCTTGATTTGCATCTCCCATTCTGCATAAAGCGGCGCATTGCATGGGCGACAAGAAGCTAGATGTATCGCATTTACTCGGATCAAGATACCCCTTTAGTTTGGCGAGAAATAGAATTGAATTAGTCATTGTCACATCTCATTTTTCTAGGCTCAGTTCTGCACTGGTAGTGTGCCCGGCTTGTTCGATAGGATCCACGGCCGTCGCTCCCAGAAGTCATCTTTGATGATATCGATATGGTCAACCACGACATGTGCTTTCCGACGAAGTTTCTTTAGCTTGTCCTGCTGGGATCTTGACTGCTTTAACTCTGGTGCAGAAGTATCGTCTTCCATAGATGCCTGTGCGGACTTGGGTTCTTGGAGTTCGTACTATATGGCAATGAGTTATAGCTAGATCGAATGGCGAAGATTGGGTACTTACCTGTCGATAGAGAACGCTTCCTTTCTTATAAATCTCTTCTTCATTATTGTAGTTGATGCCGAATCGCTTGAAGAGAATCTCATTTTTGTCCGCAGAGACAGTGCCCTGGTTGATATCAAGTTAGCGCACTTCAAACGGTTATGATGGATGATCTACCTTTAATTCCTGCTCTGCATCTGTGTTACTCATCCCACCTTGTTGGACCATTGCCCAAAAGGTTGTGTTGTAGAGATTATTGATATGACCTGATGCGTCCAGTTAGCTAGCCTAGCTCTAGGCGGAAATGATAATATCTGATGACTTACAATCAACCTGCCTCCAGCTCATGTAGTCCCGTAAGATCCGGGTGGAGGGGTAGATAACTGCCCGTCCGTCAAAAGAAGGTAGATATGGCGGCTGGAGGGGCCTGGCGGGGAAGTATGTCGACCAAAGATAAATGTAATGTGCAGTGAAGGTTGACACGACAGTTGTAACAAGTTTCCTAAATGGTTAGGTCCGTCAGTGAGCACCGCGACTTATCAGATAGCAAGAGAAAAATGCCCAGAAAGAATATCAACTTACGCATTCCGCCGCTCGAAGAGCTGGCAGGTAGGATGGAAAACAAAGCTGAAATAACTCATTAGAAAAGAGAACAAAACACCGACAGAGAGATGGACACACCTGAACTCATCGCTGACGCCGTAGGCAATGCATAGATCCGGCAGGTCTTTCATGACCTCAACCGCGGCGGCATTCATGAGATCGAGCGCGCGGCGGTCATTCGGCTTGACGAAAGCATAATGATCAGACAATCTACAGAGAATCAGATATTGATCATAGACACGCATGTGGGTGAATTCCGATGGCATACTTGTGGAAACCTCTGCCGTCGATGCGGACCACAATCCACGTATTGGGGAGCAGGATGTCTGGTTGCTCGAAATCCTTGACGTACTCGAACCTGACTGAGATTAGACAGACATAATTGCACTGGGACTTGAACAATTCTTACTTGGAGTTTGCCATTATTTCCAACGGGGATCTGGAGTTGAAGAGACTGGATTTGAAGAGCGAGTCATTTTCTGCGGCGATTGCTACCCGCACAAAATGACCCAACTGGACCGCCAACTACCAACTCCACTACGAAGTTACAACAGGGATAATGTAGACTACGCATGTTGCCCCGATGGCTACTTTGATACTAGTTTACAGTGAATAATTGGACTCCATAAAGGTATCTTTGGCTAACAGAGCTGTATACTCCGGAATCAAGAAATGAAGTGAAGGGACGAGACCACAGTGGTATCATGTTTCAGTAACCTCCGGGATCTCTTCGTCGCCGGCTTCACTCGCTAGTTCACCAGCCTCACTAGCTTTGTCCGACTTTCGCGACTTGCGAGAGAAGAACCCAAGACTGCTGCGGGTTGACCGGTCTGCAGACGGCACACTGGATACAGTGCTGTCCACGCTCTTGCCTAGCTGAGCTTCATCCTCGTCAATATCACCTTGAGAGGAATCGCCCTTCTTAGAGAATAGCCCCGAGCGATCTTTCCAAGAACTGAACTTGCTGGAGCTGCCTTTGCGGGTGATCTTGCGAATGAACGATTCCTTGGACCCATTGTCTACGGACGCGCTGGATGGCATGCGCTCTAGGGATTCATACGAATCGCCAGTGAAGTGAGACAGGGAGCGCGACTCTCGGGATGTGCGAGGTTCAGACGGAGACGCATCGTCACCGTGAAGATCAAATGAGACGTTGGACTCGGCGTCTTTATCTTTGCCTTTGTCTGGCTTCCTGCCCGTAAAGATCGTTCTAAATGTGGGGGCTGCGGGGTTGAGCTTGGGATTCGGGGTGATCGGTCGGTGAGATGACGATGGACGAGTACCGATCGGGGCTTGAAGCGGCCGATGGTGGCGATCATACGAGTCCTCGACAAAATCCGGCTCGCCAGTCAATCCCAAAGGGAGATGGCCAGATGACCCATATTGGATCGAAGGACGACGGGATGGGGCTCGAGACCAGGTCGACGGTGAGGCCCAGTCCAGTCCCAGCGGACTATTGCGATGTCCCATTTGCTCTGCCGAAGGCCACCCGAAGTGGCGATTGTCCGTGGAGGGATGAGGCAGCTGATACTGATTGTCAAATGAAAAGGTCGATGAAGGCCGAGGCGACAGAGAGCCACGTCGAACGCCCCCCAGGAGAGACGCTGGATCAATCGGGTCATGACGCGGGCTAAACTGATTGTATCCCGTGTTCATATCAGTAGCCCCTCGGCCGCCAGTGCTGCCAAAACCAAACTTGCTGGAAGAGAAAATACTCGACAACGCAGCTCGTCGTGATGGTGCGTGATCAGAAGAGCTATCCGTAGTCACTCCGGTCGTATTGCTTCGAGGGAACAAGGACATCGCATTGGCCCAATTACCCGTGTAACTCAACCTTCGGCGACGCGAACCGATCGGATCCAGCTCATCCACGTTGCGCGGGAAAGATTGGCTTTGTCCCGGCTTCAAAGTGCCCAACATGGGCGGCTCGTCGGCCAGAGTCTTGCCACGAGGTCGATTGAATCCGAACAGACCGGAGAGTCTCCGTGATGCACTCTTTGGAGCCTCGCCAGCGGCTGACAAGTGTGCTGGTTGTGAATCAGAATCTTGCCGGTGATGAGATTCAAGAGGGCTGGCAAAGATGCTACCAGGCCTACTCCCCGAAGAAACTGGCGAGACTGGCCCATGAATAAAGCTATCTAGAGGAGTGGTTGATGTTCCCATCGATGAAAACCGCGGACGGGCGATAGGGCCTGGAAAGTCCGGTGATTCCTCATCACCAAGGAGATCAGATGGCAATAAGGCATCAGCACGAGGACTCATTTGCGGGTTGCTGAAAGACGCCTCCATATCAGAGCGCATGATCTCAGGAGGATCGGTGAGGCTGGGAAGGGTCATTCCATTGTTGATGTTGAAGAATGAGCTTGGAGGGAAAGTGGGCGAATTGGTAGAGGGTGGGTTGTAGTTGATTCCACCAGGGAATGTTGGCTCAACACCGGAGAAGTTCACAGGGGAGGAAACGTTACTCGCCATTGAGCTGCGATGGCGACGAGGTCGGATGGTAGCATTGTTGGACATGTCCAAGTCTAATGCCGGCAAAGAGAACGGGCCTGAGCTGCCAGGACGCTGGGTGGTAAGCCACTTCAGCCGTTCCTGGGCTTCTTGATACTGCTGCTGGGCTTGTGCATGGAGGCTGACGAGAGTCGCATACCGTGCGTGCAGCGAGTTCAGTTTTAGTTCCCACTGACGAGCGCGCTCGTTATCGATCCGATCAAGTTCCTTGCCATCCTCACTCTCGCCGCCTTGAAGTCCCTTTCTTTCGTCCTCAAGCTTCTTGATTCGCCCTCCTTTGTCTTGTATTTCATCGTCGATGATTTTCATTTCTGATTGTTCCTTGGCGATCTTCTTCCGAATATCCTCTGCACGAGACTCGGTATCTTCCTCCAATCGTGCCTTATCTTCCCTGAACTGCGCAGCGTCGTTGGTCATGCGAGCTATCTTTTCCTGCCACCGAATGATGTCGTTCTGGCGCTTTTTGCGCTCCGCTTCTTTCTGCTGGAGAAGTCTCATGCGTTTGGTTTTCTCGCTCTGCACAGTGCGGTTGACACTTTCCAACTTTGAAACGTGCTTCTTCAGATCACCGCTTACTTCATCCTTCTCCTTGACACGCTTTTTCAGCTCGTCACGTTGCTGTCCGAGATCCTTCAGCAACGCGATGTGCTCCTCTTCCTCTTCGGCTGCTTGTTTCTCCTGGTTCTCATTTTCCTGCTGCAACGATTTCAGGCGATCCGCCAGGTGCTCCAGACTTTGTTCGTGATCATCCTTGCCAATATGTTTTTGTGGATCGTCGGAATGACCGTGCGCATGGTCCGTCACTGCAGTGGCAGGCGACAACCTACGGCCTGCAGATGGTCGCTTGCCAGGCAATTGACCGGCACTATGTTCGCGCGACATGACTGGGGCGGAGGGCGTCGGCAGGCCGGCTGTAGACCTCGGGATCGACGCTCGAATCGTCGGACCACTACCGGTGGCATCTTGTTGGGATCGGGAAAGCGGAAGAGATTTCGTTTGCACGTGGAGGATTGCGCTCGGCGTTTGAAAATTCGCCGCACTAACAGAAAGAACACAGATATGGTATATGCTTCCGGGGACGAGATTCAGAATTTCTACCGCGGTTTCGACCCGTTTCGACTCGCCCACTGAAGAAAGACCTTTAGTACTTGCCAGCCGTCAAGGGAGCTCTGGAATTGGGCGCAGCGTACCTTTGACATTGTTCACTTGAATTATGTGCTTGTGTATTGAGTTATGGAAATCCGGCTGCTTCCAGGCAAGACGAATCTCATGGGCCGTGATTTCCTCTAGGGTCACTTCCGGCGGCGGGGGGATGTCGAGACCCAGTTTCTCGACCAGTACCTCATTAGAGGTCTGACAGACCTGCCAAGCGCGGTAAAGAAGCCTATACACAATCAGCATCATTCAGAAACGACTTGTGGAGACACAAAGAACTTACCAGATCAGGGCCCATAGAATCGAGACCGCCAGGAAGAGAGCCATGGCGCCTCGCACCCTCACTCGGGGAACCACAGTAGGGTAGGCGTCAAATGCGAGGTAGAATGGCTCATACATCCCAGCCTCAAGCACCCACGAACGCGGGTAGCGGAGAACAGGGAGATGGGAAGGAGAAGAAAGCAGCAACTTCTTGATCGGCTTCTCTATTTCGGTGGGACATATCACCTGACACCGTTAGTCAGAGTTGGACAAAAGAAGACTAGCGCGAAAATTACGGCCACTGATCGGCCGCTAGTCCGGATCGGGATTAGCTTATTATATGGCGACCTCGGCAGGTTGAATGCTTATGTAACAAACGTTGGGCGTTGAAAGTGTTGATGAACCAACCGATTCACCGTGTTTGGGGTATATCTTTATTGTTGTAATCCTTTGTTCCAGCTCCCTTTCATTTCAGCAATAGCATTTCTTTTTGGGCGACGGTGGTGATGCAGCTGCTCTCGGTCAGCTGAGTGTCACATGGGCGGTTTGGCGGCGATTTCTCCAACTTCCGGTTTCTTTCCCAACGACCGTCCTTTTTCCCTCTTCCTGCAGATCGTCTCTCTTGTCGATACCTTTACACTCGCTTTTGATCTCTAGAGTCTGGTCTTTCTTTAAAAAGTCCATCGCTTAGGGTGTCCAACATCGGCCAGGCGAGATGCAATACGTGCGGAGCATCAGCGGCTCCGTGTCCAAGACATGGAACTCCATCAACCCCGCGACGCTCAGCGGCGCCATTGATGTGATTGTCATAGAGCAGGAGGATGGTAAGCCGGGTCTAGAACCTTTTTATTTGCTTGACTAGGCGGGCTGACCTTGTCTACCTTTCTCTCAAGGGACCCTCGCTTGCTCGCCCTTCCATGTCCGCTTCGGCAAGTTCTCGCTCTTGCGTCCGTTCGAGAAGAAGGTGGAATTTAAAGTCAACGGGATCAAACAAGATTATGCAATGAAGCTTGGAGAAGGAGGCGAGGCATTTTTCGTGTTCGAAACCACCGATGAGATCCCCGCGTCGCTACAGACCTCGCCGTTGGTTTCTCCAGCGAGTAGCCCGCCGCTTCCGAGTGAAGACGTCGCTTCTTCTCTTCAGGAGCCAGAATTCCTCGACCTTGATAAATCGAGCGGGGATGCTTTATCGGAAGGCGCGAAGACTCCGCCAACACTTCCCATATCGCGACCGGCGCGGTCAGCCACGGATCTAGGTATGTAAAAACCTTGAAGTACTGAAATACTCGCCCGGGACTGTTTTGGCTTATTGCGTCCATAGGCACTATCACACCCTTGTCTCGGTCACCAGATGGAGCGGATTTAAGCCCACATCCCGACAACTCTTTCACCAAGCCCCCGCTCGACCATTTACTTTCGGAAAATGTACTTTCGATCGTTCCCAAGTCCAACAAAGGACCATCCTCTGAAGGTGCTCCGGAATCTGCTGACGTGGGAGACCCCGAACAAAGAGGACGTTCTCGGAGCCCACCTTCAATCTCTCCACAGGAAGCACTGTCTCGTGCCAAATCCCTGTCCCAAAAACTTTCTGGATCCAATATCCCGTCACACATCACAGAAACTGGAGACCTCATGCTGGATATGACGGGTTATAAAAGCAACGAAGAAGATGCGCTCCGGGCCGAGGTTCTTGCTCGCAAGATCCTCGCAGAGGAATTGGAAGGGAGCTACGATATCGGTGCACTAATTGGAGCGGACGAACATGGCAACTTGTGGATTTACAGCAGTGAGGAGGCCAAAGAAGAGGCTTACCGGAGAGCAACTATCAACTCCATGCGACCTAACACTGCTCTGAGTGAGGATGCAATCTCAGATCCTGGATACCACAGCGACGGAGACCGACCCACTTTGGAGCCGTCGATGGGAGTCCGTCACCATCGCGCCAAGTCGGACACTCATCCTGGATTTCCTACGCCTCCTCAGTCCCCCGTGGGTGATTCATTTGCGGCCGAGACTCGCAATTATGCGAAGACGTTGCGATTGACGAGTGATCAACTTAAGGCTTTGAAACTGAAGCCTGGCGCTAACCTCATGTCCTTCAGCGTCAACAAGGCCACCTGCACAGCAAGCATGTACTTGTGGAACGGCAATACGCCGATTGTGATCTCTGATATTGATGGGACCATTACTAAGTAAGCAAACCAGCTTGCTCTATCGAAAGACAACTGGATACTAACGATCTTATCCAGATCGGACGCTTTGGGTCATGTCCTGAACATGATTGGACGAGATTGGACACATGCAGGTGTCGCAAAATTGTACACAGACATCGTCAACAACGGCTATAACATCATGTATCTCACCAGTCGATCCGTCGGACAAGCAGATACTACACGAGCGTACCTCTACGGTGTCAATCAGGACGGATACCGGCTTCCTAGGGGCCCCGTGATCTGCAGCCCGGATCGTACCATGGCAGCATTGAGACGGGAGATTTACTTGAGAAAGCCGGAAGTCTTCAAAATGGCTTGCTTGCGCGATATTTTGAATTTGTTCTCCGGGAAAGAGAACCCATTCTGCGCCGGCTTCGGGAACCGATTGACAGATGCTTTGAGTTATCGATCTGTCAACATTCCCTCCACTCGGATCTTTACAATCAACTCGAACGCCGAGGTGTCGCTGGACCTGCTTAGCCTCAACAAGTACAAGAGCAGTTATGTAACCATGCAAGAACTGCTTGATCACTTCTTCCCCCCGACTAGCCTTTTGGTTCATTCCGGGGGCGAAGAGTATACAGACTTTACGTACTGGCGAGATACGCCACACGAACTCGATGATTTCTCTAGCACCGACAGCGAAGATGAAAGTGAAGGGGAGGAACACCCCGCTGAAGATGAGATCATTGAAGAGGATGAAGATGCAGACGAGGAAGACTATGATGAGGATGAGCTTAGCGACGGCGAAGGCAGTGAATACCTCCAGGAAGGGGAAGACGGAATCGACATGGGCGCAAGTTACATTTCACAAGCGTCGGAAGCTTTTTCAAACCCGGCGGGGTCGATTGTGGAATCCATCGAGGGCGATCAGGACCTCGAAGAGGTGGGTTCAGCCGGTGAGGATGCCGCTTCTGCCCTGGATCCATTGCCCGAGGTGGCAGAACCAATTTCTCTCCCTATTCGTCCCAAATCATCCCGGGACTGAGCATAGTCTCTTAATGACCGGTAGTTGCGGAAATGGATTCCGCGACATAGCTCTTCCCTTTTACGAGTTCTTGGAATTAGAACCAGCATTGACATTGCCCTTGTGGCAACCAGATACCCTGTTCAACACTATTTGCATGCAGACTCGGAGTTGAAGCCTGCATTGTATCAAGTTTGTGGCTTGTGTGCTTTCCACATTGCATCGATGGCGTTTTATTGACTTGTTTACATGGGAAATGAAGCCTTGTCCACGAATAAACTGTCTGCAAATTAACTGTACAATACATACTCATTATGCTCTCATCTCGTCTCTGCATTGCCATGAACCTAGATCTGACTTTTATCACCGTGGCGTGAAGTAATACTTGAGATGATATGGCTGACATGACCATGGCTCGGTCCGGGTATCGAATAATGTTCTAAGTTTGACGGTAACCAAGCTGGTTTCGTTCCCCATTATTATAAACCTAGCAGTTTTATGATGAATCGAGCCGTTCTACTTGCAGCTATGTAGCTACGGCAGATCGAGGCAATGATAAACGTCGTAAATATAATTGAGGACATCGAGACCTCGTGCCGATGACTATCTACCGGAGGACAGGATTAGGTGTGCTTCACACGCATAGGATGGGCCTCGGTGTTGAACACAAAGGTGTTCTTGTCACCTTTCTGGACCTGCCACTCGGCATCTGCCAAACGTTAGCACTAATGCCTCGGAATCTGCTTGGTAGGCTACATACCTTCTGCGTGGACGAGGTAGCAGTACTTCATAACCTCGGCGAAGAGGAAGCTCTCCTGGTTGTCGTCCTTGGAGCCACCGTCTTTGGCGTTGACGTTTGTTATGGCTGCGAAGCCCGAGTCGGTACGGGTGGTAGCATTGATCGCCACAAAAGCATTCCACACCCAGTCACGGTACTATGGCATTGTTAGTCTATTACGCCATGTGGAAGGGGAGATCCGATACTTACCACCTCGCTGCCAGTGATCCGGTACGCATAGTAGAAGCTCTCAACCACCTCGGGCCGCAGGACGTAGTAGCCGCTGTTAATGTAGAAGCCAGCACGCTCGTAAAAATCTCTCTGGTTCACCGGCACCTTCTCGGGGTCCCAGCCCCAGGAGTCAGGGCCAATGCCAGTCAGAGTCTGGTTGTAGGTGGCCTCGCAGCCGTGGACAAGGTCAAGACCGAAGTCGATGAAATCCTGGCGACCCAGCACGGAACCACCGAGCAAAAAGCTGCCGCCATCGAAGCAGGTCAGATGCTGGGAGCTGAGATCGTAGTTGCCGTTGTTGTACGAAGACAAGAACGTCAGCTCGGGACGAGGCTGCGGGTGCGACTGTAGGTGTTTGATGGTCGATTCTGCTGCCAGGACCCATCGATCCTTGTACGTCTCGAACCGCTTGGGGTCGTACACATACATCTTGATCAGGTACTCGTAGAACGAGTCGTCACCGCCGTTCCACGAGACGGCGCCGTCCGCAAATTCGCCGTTACTGATGTAGATGTTGCTACCCACGAGACCGGGGAAGGGCTCTCCGCTCGACGGTTGGGGATTTAGGAGGTACGACTCGGCTTTCTGGCTTAGCTTGCCATATGAGTCGTCACCCAATAAGTCCGAGAGACGCGTCCATTCGAGAGCCAAAGTTCCGGTCACGGCGAGACCGTTGGTGGTAGAACCGTCATTTCCCTTCGATGTGATGTTGAGGTTATTGTATGGTACACCGGAACCGGTGTCGAAGGCGAACTTGAGAACATCTGCCAAATTCTTGGACTGAGTGAGAAGGTTGTCCACTTTGTCCTTGCTGTTGATGAGATGCGAGGCCGGGCCCGTGAGCAGGTCGTAGCCCGACAGCATACCGGCCAGGTACCGAATTGTCGTCTCGAACAAGCTGACCTGCTCAGAGGTTTGGCTATAGTCAATCTTCGAGATATGGTCTAGAATGGTGTTGACGGCATCCTGGTTGCCCATCATAATAGCCGTCGAAAGCGCATCCACCGCTGAAGCACCCCATCCGTTTCTATAATCTGTTGGCTTCGAATGCTTCCAATTGCGACAATGGCAAAAAGGACTCACCTGGAGTCGCCATATCCATTGCTCACTGGATGCAGCTCGTCATGAGGGAAAGCGTATCTAATATATCCATTCCATGCATGCTGGAAGGCCTCCTTCACAGCATCGGCCTTCTGCTGGGATTGCGACTGGCCCAGGACAGCTTCAGTCTGGGCAAAAGGATAAGCAATGGCTGATCCGGCCAGGCCCAATGTCGCTAGTGAAAGGGATGTGACGCGCATCGTTCACGTAAAGTCCCCAGGGAGAGTGGCCAATATAAGAATGTGATTATATTAACAATGGGCACGAGGACCGAGGGACTCAAAAGGGGAGAGTAAAGTCGCAAAAGAGAGACCACCCAGCAGTAGGGTCAAAGCGACTGTTAAATCGGAGAAGTGGAGAAGCAGAATGACTGGGGATCAAAGTCACATCGAAAAGGAAAGGGGCGTCACCCGATCTTGTTTACATTCTAACCCACAGATCCACGGATCCACCTTCATCTTTTCCCCTTCCACTTCTGCAAGGTTCACCATGCGTTGTGCTGCCCTCCGATGAATATGCCATGCCCTTTGGTTCTTTTCAATACAGTCTCGCTCAATTTGAAACCCACGAAACACTGGGTACCTATGAAGGCGACTTCATTTCACGTTATTCGAGCTTCCCCGCGATCTTCCGTCTCGGGTGATATAGACGAATGACTTGGTCAGGGACTACTACTACTATTACCTAGGTAATCCGATGCATGAATCCCTCTAGTGCCGCATGAAACAGAGACATGCGCACCGACAGGCCAAGGAAAATACCCCTCATGGCGTTCTGCAGGGAGCTTTGCGCACTTTCAGCTTATGACGAGAGTGTGGAGAGGGTGATCCGCACTCCTTCCAAGCGCCAACGCTAGCTCAGCCTTTCGGGATGATCTGACAATACAAAGTACACTATTGAAGCCCTCACAGAGTCCATATACCAGGGCTGTGAGTGTTCCCGATCGTTGTCTGGGGCATTCCCTATTCATGTAACCAGGGTCAAGGGCTTATATCAGCTGGACATTCCTCTAATTTTCTGTCATTCTGAGCGAGGCGCTTTTAATTAGTCTGCGATTCTCGACACGTGGAGTCTCAAGCGCACCGATCGGACCATAGTGCCCAGGTGTAAGCACGGAGTATACTCCGATAATCCGTCCTGGAGGTCCTGGAGATCCTGCCGATCTTAGTCAAAATTCAAATTTTAAGATTCGAAATCGAGTAGAATGATCAACCCTTTGAAACAATCCAAAGATTGAGTTTGATAATGGCCTAAAGCCCAAAGAACTTAGTTTTGGCCGTTCAGTTAGTTAACTATGTAGTTGGTTATGTACTTGATAAGGCCGACAGCGGAGAATCGAGATGAATCAGCAGGCGGACCAACCAACGCGGGAAAAAAAAGGTAGAGTCATCGCTCTTTGCACATTTTTCTCTCCGCATTTGTTCCCCAATTCCCTCGGGGATTCTTATATCCCTTTTGTATACCTCTTATATACCTCTTTCTCTTTCTTCCTTGTGTTCCCTCCTGTATATCCGTCATGGCGACGCCATTCCTCATCTCCTGCCCCTCCAACCCCACCTCCGGACTCACCATCAAGCAGATCGCCGTATTCGGGCGAGTGCTGGTGAAGGTCGCGAGTCTTGCCGAGGCTGAGCAATTCCTGCGCCAGAACTTCCGTCACCTCGATGTCTTCGTTGATGCGACTACCATCTCCTCCGCCGGCGACCTCGTCGATGTCCTCAACGCCGGTGCCGCTAAGATCCTCATCACCCTCGACCAATTGACCGCTCTCTCCCAGGAACAATCGGTTCCTTCATCACGTTTGCTTGTCTACGCCCTGTCAGATACCGAGCTGGACACTTTCCAGCAGTGGATCGCTGCCAATTCCTCCGAGCGCAACGATGCGAGCGTCTGCACTGCTCCCGCCTTGGTTCCCTCTGCGGCCACAAAGTTGAACATCAGCTCCGATTCTCCTCGTCTTTACACTACTTTCGGGAGCCAGACCGTCTCGGAGGAATCGGTGAAGTCGGTCATTCAGCAAAACGCGATTGCCATCATTCCCTCTCAGGCGTTGACCGTCGAGCGAGATGCGGCGGGTCAGATTCCTGCCGCCAAGCTTATTGCCTCGCGCGCTGTCACTGACCAGGCCAATGGCCTGTATGCGACATCAGTCACTGATGAACGTGGAGCCTGCCTGGGCTTTGTGTGGAGCAGCGATGAAAGCATTGCTGAGGCCATCCGTACTGGCACCGGTGTCTACCAGAGCCGCAAGCGGGGGCTGTGGTACAAGGGCCAGTCGAGCGGTGATGTCCAAGAATTGATCCGCATCGGCTTCGACTGTGATGCCGACTGTCTGGTTTTTGTGGTCAAGCAGATCGGACGAGGTAAGATCTTCATAAATCTCCCTCTCTCTGGCTAATCATACTGATTCCTATCTAGGCTTCTGCCACCTCGGCACTGAGACCTGCTTTGGCGCTTCTGCCGGTCTTTCTCGTCTTCAGAAAACCCTCCACGAGCGCAAGGCTGATGCCCCCGCCGGATCATACACTGCACGCCTGTTCAACGAGCCTAAGCTCGTGGAGGCGAAGGTCATGGAGGAGGCTGAGGAGCTCTGCCGCGCAACCACCAAAGAAGAAATTGCCTTTGAGGCTGCCGATTTGTTCTACTTCGCTCTCACCAAGTGTACCGCTGCCGGCGTGACTTTGGAAGACATTGAGCGCAACCTCGACCTTAAGAGCCTCAAGGTCAAGCGGAGAAAGGGTGACGCCAAGGGCCCTTGGGCTGAGAAGGCTGGCCTTGTTTCTTCCGAGTCTAAGCCTGCTGCCCCCGCCCCTGCTGCACCTGCACAGCCGCCGGCTGAGGATCGCACCTCGCGCATTGAAATGAAGCGCGTTATTACTGCTTCCACTCCTGCCAACGAGGTCCGGGACTTCCTCAAGCGTCCTTCCCAAAAGTCCAACGAAGCCATCGTTGCTCTGGTCAAGCCGATCATTCAGGATGTCCGTGAAGGTGGCGACGCTGCTGTACTGAAGTACACTCACAAGTTCGAGAAGGCCACCTCGTTAACGTCTCCCGTCCTTCACGCGCCGTTCCCCGCTGAGCTCATGAAGTTGACTCCCGAGGTCCAGGAGGCCATCGATGTTAGCATCGGTAACATTCAACGGTTCCACGCGGCACAGAAAGGAAGCAACGATGCTTTGAAGATGGAGACCATGCCCGGCGTAGTCTGCTCTCGCTTCTCGCGTGCGATTGAGCGAGTTGGTCTATATATCCCCGGTGGCACAGCTGTGCTGCCTTCCACAGCCATGATGCTGGGTGTGCCCGCTATGGTGGCCGGCTGCCAGAAGATCGTTTTGGCCTCGCCTCCTCGCTCCGATGGCAGCATTTCGCCCGAAATTGTCTACGTCGCCCACAAGGTCGGCGCCGAGAGCATCGTTCTCGCTGGTGGTGCTCAGGCTGTGGCAGCCATGGCCTACGGTACTGAGAGCATCAGCAAGGTTGACAAGATTCTCGGCCCTGGTAACCAGTTCGTTACCGCAGCCAAGATGTTCGTCTCAAATGATACGTCGGCGGGTGTCAGCATTGACATGCCCGCTGGTCCCAGTGAAGTGCTTGTGATCGCCGACAAGACCGCCAACCCCGCCTTTGTTGCCTCTGATCTGTTGAGTCAGGCCGAGCACGGTGTCGACTCGCAGGTCATCCTCATCGCCGTCGACCTGAATGAGCAGGAGCTCCGTGCCATCGAGGATGAAGTCGATGCCCAGGCCAAGGCATTGCCCCGCATGGACATTGTCCGCGGCTCTCTCGCGCACTCGTTCACCCTTGTGGTACGGGACATCAATGAGGCTATGGTTCTCAGCAACGAGTACGCCCCTGAGCACTTGATCCTCCAGGTCGAGAACCCCGAGGCGATTGTCGAGCAGGTCCAGAACGCCGGTAGTGTGTTCATCGGTCCTTGGACCCCCGAGAGCGTCGGTGACTACTCGGCCGGTGTCAACCACTCTTTGCGTAAGTCTCTCCCATATACCGCCTCTCATCCTGTATACTAACCAACTGTTCTTTTAGCCACTTACGGCTATGCCAAGCAGTACTCCGGTGTCAACCTGGGCTCTTTCCTGAAGCACATCACCAGCTCGAACCTGACTGCTGATGGTCTGTTGGGTCTTTCGAAGACTGTCGAGACTCTCGCCGCGGTCGAAGGTCTGGAGGCACACAAGCGGGCTGTTAGCATCCGCGTTGCTCAGATGAAAAGGGACCGCTCGTAGATGTGCTTGGAATCCCTTGTTTTAAATCTATTCTCATGATGCAATGTGCAATGAAATCAAAAATAGCAATAAAATCTGATCAACATCTCTATTACTCATGGGTCCTAGACCCATCTTGACCCGAGTGTGACAACGCCTCATAATGTCAGGGATTCATTCACATAGTGCACATTTACAGAATTCTCTACATCGAAGGAAAGAGGACGGCGAGTCCGAGCCCAGGTAGTAAGTAGGATTATGGCTGGAACTAAGTCCAGCAAGGTATCTTTTATTGAACAACCGATACAATTACCAAACGCCCCGAAGCAGTAGCCTCGAGATCAAACTTCCGAATCACGCCAACCCATGAACATAAACCTTCATAAATCCTTTTTTTACAGCTGAGCGACATCGTTCAGGATCTGCACCTCCTGGCCTGGCTTAAAGGCAGGAAGACCCATGTAAGGGCAGCCGTCACATCGGAAGGCATCTCCAAGTGCACAACTGCCGCACGAGCCTGTCTTGCCCTGAACGGTAAAGTCCAACTCGTTCAAGTCATCCGTACCCAGCTTCATCACGTTCAGACTCTCATCTGCGTTCGCACGGCGCTCCTTATCCTCCGCCTCCAGACGGTCTGCGAGACCGCATGTACAATCCTTGCAGGCACGTCGCCGCCGACCGGTCTTAGGTTGACACTCTGGGGCTAGAAGGAAAAGTTAGAATCGGTATACGACGAATCAAAGTAGGTAGATCTAAGAACATACGCGGCATAATAGGTCTCGTTAAATCCTCCCCATCCAGAAGAGAGTCCTCGTTAATCAGCTCGTCATTATCGTCCCAATCATGGTTATTTCCGTTAAAGTCGTCTGAAAATCCCATGGCGGGTATAGCGGGCGGGGCGGTCTTCTTCTTCTTGCCGAAACTGAGGGGCACGGCGGAGGCCTGTTCGTGATTGGGTTTCTCAAAGCCGGAGGCTGTCTGCACCAGGCCGGCCAGGACGGCCTCCATTGCCTCTGAAATATCGAGTGGTTTATCTTGTGTTTGCAGCTTTGCGCCTGCCTTCATAGCTGGCACAAGGACGGTGTATACATCTCGGGTGAGGAGCGCCAGGGCCTCTGTGCGCCGAGAGCCGTCGGAGTCGGTGAGGACGAGAACGATGTCGTATGCGTTTGTGGGGAGGGAGACGAAGCCGGCGGAGAGCCGGTCGAGCATTTGGAGATCCGTGGATCGGCGGTCGAAGGTGGTGAAGACGGCTCGTAATTTCTCCTCGTGAGTGGCGATGGACGGGGGTGCGAGAAGGAGAGTACGCGGGGCGTCGACGGGCTTGGGGGGAGGAGCCATGTCGATATCGTCGCTGGTATCAATGGTCACGAAGGAGGGAGCCATTGTGAGGGGTTGACAGAGGGAACGTGAAGAAGGAAGAGAAAGTGTGGTTCAGTGAGGGGTGGCGACATTTCGTAGTCACCGATAAAAGATAACCTTAGTCAGCCTTCCATTTATAATCAGATCAAGTGGGCTCCTATCAGCTCACGGAGATTACTGCTGGTGTAACTCCGTATACCGGAGTGCTTTGCTACCTTTTGAGTATGGGAACACGAGATGCGAATGATTCTAGTTTGACTTCGGGATCTACTTTCCATACCACAAGCGTGGCCCGATTATCAACTGCGGACTCGTGAATGGCGGGTGAGCCACCCAATACGGAATGGTATACCCGGATTCGAACTATTTTGACGAATCGTATACTTCTCAATCCTGTCCTCTACTCTAATTCTATTGAATCGCAACCTTGGAAGCGGCTTCCGATGCAAATGGTTTCTGTGTTGTATGGTCTCGGATTGATTACGCAACTGGATCTTAGACGATAGTCACAAACCAAAGCCAAAGCTGTATCCTTCATCGTCTACGGGAAATATTATCACTTGCAGGTATGCTGTGTAAAGAGGTTCGATTTCTAAGCACGCGCTTGGTTTGAGATGCCCATTGGATATTAGGCAGAGGTGCGAAACAGCGAGACAGGGCAGCTAATCCATGGTGAGAAGATATCCAGAGGAAAAGAGCGAGTATGCGGGTATTTGTAGAGCGATTCAAATTTTCTGATTAAAGTAGAACCTCCTGTTCGATTACTCGGTAGCGGGTATCGACTTTTCCTGGCTTTCTGCGCCGATGGGATGTGACAGTCTGGCTGCTCACCCGGTGCTCAAAAGCATCAGTGATCTGTCTGGATGGCTCTGAGTGAGGTCACTGAGCGTTGGCCCGGACCCGGAATACTCAGTCAGCCCGACTCAATGCTCTCATATATGCGGCGAGCAAACTTGCTATGCAAAGCGGTCTATGCTGGTATCGATGTACATGAAGAAAATGGCCGTCATCAACTCGTAACGGGGCACTTCAGGCCCGCTCAGCGCTTGCGCTCACGGATCTTCCACTTGAGGCCATCCTTGTTGGTGCCTCCCACGGAGTTGTCCATCTTAGACCGCTGCCAATCGACCTCTCGCTCAGCCGCTTGGACCTCGGCGAACTGCTTGCGCAGTGCCATCAACTTGTTCTCTCGGGCCTCAGCGGCCCGTTTCCGGATCTTGCGGGCCCGGCGAGCTTCCACAAGTTTTTGGCGCTCCGCTGCAAGCTGCTTTGGGGTCTTTCGAGTCTCGGTACCGGGCTCCTCGTCTTCGTCTTCATCCTCATCCATAGAGTCCTCATTCTGAACCCGCTTCTGCTTCATAGTCTGTTGTTCACCCCGATCATCAGTGAACAGCACCTTGCGCGCCTTTGGCTTTGGCGGAGCGCTGAAATCAAGACCGTCAAGGTCGGAGTCGAAGCCATCAAACTCATCATCGTCTTCCTTGTTCTTTTCCTGGGTCTTGATACCCAAGGACTCGTTCATGCCTTTCTGCAATTCCACCTCGCGCTCCAGACGCTCAATTTCCCGGCGTATCCGCTCAGCAGATGTGCGCAGGTAGTTTTTGTCTTGTGTCTTGAGAAGCTTAATGGCGTCGTGGCTCAGCCCGCGAGCCGCGGCCGAGTCTCGTCCAACGGTACCTCGTCCATGCCGTCCCTGTGTGCGGTCCTTGTCTCCCATCATGCCGAAGTGGAATTCATCGGGGTTGCGGTTGCGGGCCTTCTCTTCGAGGCGCTTCAGCTTTGCCTTCTTGGCATTGTAGTCTTTTGCGCGAAGCGAATAGTCCTTTTGCGACAGTTAGTTTTCTAATTCTGCGCTGCTTACAGTGGAATTCAACGGAAATAGAATAAGTTACCGACCTTGTGCTTTTCAAGAATACCCCATTTCTCACGTCCTTCGAGCTGACCACGCTCACGGTGGTTGCGCCGCTGGACGGCGTTGCGCATGGAAGACATGCTGTGCGGCTGTGTTGCTGCTGTATTTGCAGCCTGGGTGGGAATACGAGGGAATTATTTGAATCGAAAAGCACAGTAGCCCAGACAGCAAAAATGCGTTGAAAGTTCAAATAAGAGGAGTGGAAGAGTGGTATGAGAGTTGGAGGTTGTATTGGAAGTTTTTTTTCTGCTTCCGCCTTTTGCTCTCCGCCCGTCACTCGGTTCTTCGCGCTCCGCATCAACACCATCTCGCCTCCCACTTCCAATCTTCTCTTTATCTCGGTCGGACAAGTGCTTCGAATTGAAGCTTGAGCTCCACGCCGTCATTACAGCTTTGTCACGGTGATCAATTTCTTCAGCACCTGGTCATTGAAGCCGACATACCAATCCACTCTCCGACCACGCATAACGTCCCATCCACCTCCGATCTACATCTGTTTTAACCTCGATCCCCGGATCGAGCTCCTCAGTCCCAATGTCTACATCATCTACATCCCCCGATACCTCGTCAACACCATCTACTCCCCGCAAATACAATCTCCGCAACCCGCTCCCACTCTCAGCAGCTCAGGAACAAGAAGTCAAGAAGCTCTACTATAAGCGCGTACGAAGCTATTGCGCTCCTGAAATCAAAGGTATGCTCAATCCCTCTTAGATCCTTGACCACTTTCTCCTCCCTCTCCTTGGACACTCATTGTTCCCCGCCCGACTCGCTCATCCAACTACTCTCCATATCCGACAAAAGCCATTGGCTAACCTGAACCCATCTAGCATTCGCCGAGTGCGCCGTCAACCGCACCGTCACCGCCACCTGGGTATGTCGCCAACAACGCCTGGCCATGAACTCGTGCATGGTTGCCCACGCGAATAACCGGGAGGAAGAAGACCGGGCACGTGAGGAATGGTTCGCAACATACGAGGAGCGGAGACGTGCGAAGGAGGAGGAGCTGGAGCGCGTGGAAAAGCGCCGTGAAGAGGTTATTCGCATGATGAGGGCAGATGAGGAGCGGAAACGTCAGCAGGCTCCAGGGAGGTGATTGGTTTCGCTTTTGATATTCCCCTCTCCTCTTCTATTCTCGACCACCTCTCTAAGGTGGGTGTATATCTTCTTTATGGGATTTGGCGCCCGGGGTCATTCTGGCATCGCCCTGAGAGTGACCCTCTTGTGCTTCGGACTCAGCCTGAATTGCCGAGATGAAGGACCGCTGTGCTCGGGCATCAGTTGGCTTGATCGGGCCTCATTTGCATGGGCCTCCTACTCTGGATTGTCGTTCTAGTCTGATCCCAGGCGACAAATCCCGGCGGGTCATGACCAGATGCGGATCTCTCATGTTTCTCTCCTCACGGCGTATACAGGAAAATCAGGCGTTATTCGGGGCATCTTTGTTGCATGGTCATCCCGAACTTTGGACAATGGGATGACACTCGATTGTGTACAGTATATAACAGTTTTGGAAGCAGTCCTTAGTTTCAATTAACCAGGTCGTCTGTTGTCGTCTCCATTTTATTTTCTCGAACTGCTACACCATCTGTAGTGGCCGCATTAGCCTTGGAATCGACCGGCATGAAAATACCCTCAGCCGACCATCCTCCTTTTTATAGAATTCCATCCCTTCTAGATGACTGGAAATGATAGGAACACCGGGCGCCAGTAACACCGTCCAGCCCAGAGCATATTAAAACAAACGCAAAGAAACAGTCAAAACCACCTCCCGAGGTCAGCTCCTAAGCATCATTCATCTTCTGGTCCTCATCTCCCTCGCCCGCCTCACCCATTGCCGTGTCTTCACCAAAGATATCCTCCATCTTTCCATCTTCGTCATCATCTCCGCCTTCTTCTTCATCCTCCTCAGCTCCAACACCCCCTTCCTTGCCAGCCTGCTGCTGCGGCGCGTCAGGCAAATCCTCCTCCTCACCCTCGCTATCCCACTCATCCTTCAAATCCCACCCAATCCCCGTGAGACAGAACCGCTCAGGCGGCAATCTCATCCCCCCTATCACCACACTCTGGTTCGCAGACCCGGGAACAGTACCATTGGGACCAGCATCAAATCCCCTCGAAACACCAGGAAGAGCAATACGGTTCCTCTCCGACGCAATATCCATTAAAAACTCCTTTGGCAAACCAGTCTGGAACTGGTAATGCAGCCGCGACGCAATGCTCAGTCGCAGCGCTGGCAATGACACACTGTTAACTTCTCCGGACGAGTTCTTTCCTCCTGTTGTACCCTCGACGGCACTGGCATATCCTTCAGTCGCAAGATGTACTGCATCCTGGAGTACGTTGGAGGTGTACCGATATGCGAAATCGAGGAGCTGGAGAGGCACGCGATCTTGGTAGGCTGTTACGCCGAGCGAGGCGAGGAGCATATGTATGAGTCGCACATCGCGCGGGCGTCGCGTCTTGCCGCTATCTTGGAGGGATGTTCCTGGGATTTGCGGCAGCTGTGTAGTTGATGTAGTCGGGGCTGTGGCTGGCATGGGTGCTTGAGTGGTTGCGGCGGCGGAGACGCCGTTGGCTGCTGAGGATGAATCGGCGGGTGGTGTGAGAGGTTGAGCGGCGGGCACGGAGCCTTGGTTTGGGCTTGGAGAGGCCATTATGAATGGAAGGGCCAAGAGGCAGGATAGAGGGGCGCGGCTTGTGAGAGTTGAGAGAACAGTCGGTGACGGTTCAATGCGATGGACTAGAGAGTGGGCCGAAGGGCATCTGCCAGCATTACTGGAACAGGGGCTCTGCTTAGGTTCCCACGAGAGAAGACGTGACAAGCGTGGACTGTTGAAATTGTAAAGGGAGAGACGTGATGGGGAGATCTGATGAAGCCGAAAAGAGCGCTGGAGCTCTGATGATACGCTAACCACTTTAGGTAACCCTCGTCAAGTGTGAAGCGCGTGCGACTCACGAGCTATTCCTCGTCTAAATGGTCTTTTGGGATAATTACTTCTAGTGTTTTATGCATTTCGCTCTACCGGCAAGTCCTCAGAAGAGGTACACTATAGAGATAATTTTGATGGTAGAATTCGGAGCTTTGGGTATATATCGAGCATACACTGAGCTGGTACAAACCTTGGAAGTACCTCACCTCAGGGAAAAAGCGTACATAGAAATTGGAGCCATGTAAAAAAATCTTGGAATCATGCCTATCCCGCCTGGGCACTCGAAGGTTACCAATCTCCCCGGAAAAGCCTTGAAAGTCCCTATCACTGTCTATTTTTGGCCACCATCAACTCCCGATGCTACACAACAGAAGACACATCAAGCCGAAGCTGCATTCACCCGCACCTAGTATGGCTTGAACCGGTCCTTCTGCTTCTTATCCTTTCGCATGGTCTTTGCCGACCCAGTCTGAGCTTGGGAGTCCTCGTCCCCGTCAGCGGGTTTCCATGCTCGCACAAACCCATCCTCACCGCAAGTGAAGACCGATTGGCTCTAGAAGGACACCCATATTAGCCACAAAGCAGACCATTAGGGTTTGTTATGATATATCACGACGAACCTGTTCATCCAAATAGACCGAGCGCACCACCTCTTCACCGTGGGCACCAGGAAGACGCCAGAGGTTACCCTGGTCGAATTGCCACGACGGGCTAGAGATGAGTGGAACCAGATCCAAACGCTGATCACTAAATTGAGGGGAAGAGTCAGCATACTCAAGGAAGGAAGACACGAGGGAAGCCCTGGCACTCTTCTAGGCTACACATACATCTTGTTTCCGGCCGCGATGTACGGCCCTTGACTACCGATGCAGAGCTGAGCAACATACTCGCAGCCCAGCGGCTCCCGCACATCGTTGAAATGCACGGGCTCGGGCTCCTGCGCAGCCCCGTCCGGGTCCGTGGCAGGGTGCACGGAGAAATGCTCATCGTGGCTCAGAGCGAAGATGGTGCGCTCGGACAAGAAGCCGGCACGGTGGACCGAGCCATGGTTGATGACCTGCACCAGAGCCTCGTCCTCGTCGGTTATCGTTGTGTCGTAGATGTTGACCAGCCCATCCGTGCTGCCGGATAGTAAGATATCGCTGCGGGTCGGGTGATATTGGAGCTGTACCACGGCACAGGGCGCCATCAGATTAGTGCTTGTGTTGAGCTGTGATTGGGACTCAACAGGTTCACACTTACCTCGGTGATATCGTCGTTGTGACTCTCCACGTACTGGAGGCGAGGCACTTGGGGTGATCTTATATCCCTATTCACGTTATTATCTCAACATATTCAATCAATTGGGAGATGGTGTGATGTATCTTCAGAACAAACAAAAGCGGGACTCTGGAGAGAACTTACCAGAATGCGACAACTGCTTGCGAAGACACAAGCTCCGTGCCCGCGACAATGGTATTGGTCTCCGGGTTACAGGCCACGGAGAGTACAGGAGCGTTTCTCGCTATCACGCGCGACATATTAGTCTACGTGCACCCCCAATGACAAAAATCTCATATAGCACGGCCAGGGCCATCCTTGCAATCATGACGCAGAAATTCTCCGACAACCGCCAGACATGCTGCCCGATTGACAATCCGAGTAGCAGACCCGTGGGGTACGGCAAGAAAAAGAAACCAACAGGGGCAGAAACCATAATACACAATAGCAAACGAGACCGACTTACCCGTTTCTATCTCGACTACCGCGTTTCCGGCCCGGACATCCCAAATCTTCACAGTGCCCTCCCGACCTCCGGTCATCAACAGCTGGGCATCGCCGGTTGTGTAGCTACGGAGTGCAGAGACTCCATCGTGGGTTTTGTGGGAGATCACGGACACGCGATCGAGATTGGCGGCATCAAATACGCGCAGAGAATCATCCGAGGAGATGGCGGCAAAACATCCCGGTGCCGACGCCGCGATGGAGTAAATGTAATTCTCCGCCGGTAGACCCAGTGACGACGAGGCGATGGCTTTGAGTGTATGCATTTTGTGTGGCTCTTGCTGCGATATAGACTTGTACCCTGGCTGATGGGTCGCCTGTGGCTGAGAGGCGCAGTTGATCAGCAGAAGCCTAATGCTTTTTTCTGAGTAGCGTTAGGTGACGAGAGTTCCAAGATCCTTAGCTGTTGATTGGCAGTTTACAGTACTCTCCGTACACCGTACTGGTTGGAGAATCCGGTGTGGTTTGATCTCTATACAGTGGAGGTCGGAGCCAAGAAAAATTTCATGGTGGGGGCTTCCGTCACCGCGCTGTATACACAGAACTGCTGTGGAATAAGTATTTTGCCATTGAGCTCCCACTGTATTGCTTAATTCTTCTCGATTTATGTATTTCTCGCTACCTCTATTGGAAGCCTTTTGGAGTTGCTCTTTCCGGAAGAGGCATCTCGATCAGATTCGTGCTTATGGACGTTGATTTCTCCTCGATCAGAAGTGCCTAAGAGAATCTATCCACGTACCCGAAGAGGACTGCGGAGGAAAATATATGGAAATGACGAGTAACCAGAGCAAAGCCCGATAGGTCACCAGCCAAAACCTTACGCAGGAAGCGAAGTGGGGAATCTGGTGATTCGCAAGTCTCCGGCCCGGCAAGGGTGACGAGGAAAAGTAAGCAAAAGTGATGGACCCGGATCAAGGGTTTACCCAGAGGATCCACCAAGCTAAGGTTGATTTGGATGCGCCAAATCATCATGAATCATGGACGATGCCACTTCAGGAGATTGTCCTGGGTGGAACCGGCGTGTTGGATCCTATCGGGCATCACCCGCGACATAACATACTTTCTTTCTTTTCTCCGTCCATTACGGGGTCATTGCAGGATACAATCCTGTGGGGCGGCACCGGGGACGCTAAATCTAGGCTAAAAGGAAAGCCTGAATGGTCAGGGGAGTCGATGGAGAGGTGATAGATGGGATGGATAGCCCGTCATTAGCTCGATGGGGCTTGGATTCAGGACGGTACCGAGGAGGTGGATAAAGGGCAAAACGCCATCAGTTGAGGGTCGCATCCGCGGACCAGAGCTCTGGGTAAGCGAGGGGCAAAGGGTGCAGGGATTAGTAGAAAAGCCCGAGGTTGGACCCGGGGCTGAATGCATGAAATGATTCGGGAGCGCGCAGATAAAAGAGTCCAAATCCCAGACTCCATAGGTAGATCTGCGGATAAAGTATGAGAGTCTCATTGGCTTAGTTTCCGGTCAACTTGCCCCTGGAAAAAAAAGGTGAACAGTGTTAGGGAAGATTGACAGGACCCGGAAAAAGGGCCCAGACGGGAGGACGGACCGCATATAGTGGAGATGGAGGGGGCTTTGGGGGCTTTGGGGTGGTTTTTGGGGGCGTTTGGCCGATCGCCCGAGTTCCAGATTGGAAGGAGTCAAAAAGCCAAACAACAATGGACCGAATCCATGGTCCACCGTCTGCAGAGCTAACCATGTACTATGTGCACTGACCAAACTGGGAACCCCGTTCCATGCACCGTCAAACCCGAGGGTTTGGAAGAGAAGATTACCTGGAGCTTACTTAGTTTAAGTAGTCAGTTAACGTGCAGGCTGATCATGATGTGTGACAAAGCCTACATTTGGTATTTTTTGTATTTTTCGGTGGATGGGATATGCGGGATTCATAGGAATAGTTGGCCCCTGTACTTCTGTACGTCTGCTCTCTTGTTATTCCTCTCTACCTTGACTTCTACTTCTTCCCTATTATACTGTCAACCCTCTCCCGTCGGCTTCACCCCCACCCAAAATCAGCTCCAGCGGCTACACAACTTTAAAAGCCCACTCTGCCCTGGTTCTGGTTCTGGGTTTCCCCTCTCCAATCTTTGTTCCTTGGGATGCGCACTGGTCATTGAAAACTGGTGACGACCTGTTTTCTCGGCTCGGTTCGTCGGGCTATTCATTCTAGATCATTCTTGCGCGCTGTTTTGCTTCCTGCGTAGCGTGCAATTCAATTTCTCTCGGTGGTGGTCGGTTCAGTCGGCGCTTTCTTTCATGTGCAATCATTGATTGACGGCACTTCCTCATCGCATTCGAACAGCTTGCGAAGAGTCGCGAGCCCGGCCTCCCACACTTCCACCATAGCGCACCCGATACGATAAGCCCCAAATGCCCTCGGACGAACACGAACACGGGTTCCGTCGACGGTTACCCCCAATGGTCTCTCCTCCACCTCCGAAGAGATACAAGTCCGAGTCGACACCCGCCAGCGATGCTGGGCGTTCGAGGTATTACAGTCACGCCGAGTCCGTGCCCGCGAGTGAGCGGGCTCGCTCAAGACAGACCTCCACCGCGATGAATATCTATGCCATTACAGACCGAGATCCCGCGGAGAGGGATTGGAGGGGTCCAACGGGCCGCTTCACTAGCAATGGCTCGGTCGCGTCCCATTCCTCGCAGGTCTCTCGCGCTTCTCGCTCGTCACCACCAGTAATTATCTCCAATCGCAAGTACGTTTCTCAGCTTTGCCGACACTGTAGCGCCAAGCTGCGCGGAGCTCAATGACTGACCTTTCCCCCCGCAATCGCAGAATACCCGAAAAGTACCCAGCATATTCCGAGAACGGACGACTGTACCATGGCTACCGCAAGGGTATCTATATGCTCCCGTGCGACGAGGATGAACAGGACCGTCTCGACATCTTCCACAAACTTTTCACGGTCGCCCGAGTATCAGATGGCTTGATCTACGCACCGCACCCGAACAACTCGCGCATTATGGATCTCGGATGTGGTACAGGAATCTGGTGTATGGATGTGGCCAACAAGTACCCCGATTCCTTCGTGGTCGGTGTCGACCTGGCTCCTATCCAGCCGCGAAGCCCCCCGAAAAACTGCGACTTTTACGCTCCCTTTGATTTTGAAAGTCCCTGGGCCATGGGTGAGGATTCCTGGGATCTGATCCACATGCAGATGGGTAGTGGTAGCGTCATGAGCTGGCCGAGTCTCTACAAGCGCGTCTTCCAGCATCTCCGCCCGGGCGCTTGGTTCGAACAAGTTGAGATCGACTTTGAACCACGCTGCGATGACCGCTCCCTGACTGGTCTTGCGCTTCGTCACTGGTACTCGGCGTTGAAGCGCGCAACGGAGGACAGACAGCGGCCTCTGGCTCACAGCTCACGCGAGACGATCCGCAATTTGCAGGAAGCCGGTTTCACGGAGATTGACCACCAAATGGTGGGCTTGCCGATGAATCCGTGGCACAACGATGAGCACGAGAAGCAGGTTGCTCGTTGGTACAATCTCGCCGTGTCGGAGAGTGTCGAGGCCCTTAGTCTGGCTCCTTTCAGCCGTGTATATGCCTGGCCCATCGAGAAAATCCAGCGACTCGCGCAGGATGTCAAGACCGAGGCTTTCAACAAGGAAATCCACTGTTATAATATCCTGCACATTTACCAGGCCCGCAAGCCGCGTGCCAATTGATATTGTAACAGTGATCCACAGGACACAGATTACTTGATTATTGCACATGGCCAACCTTGATATCTAGTTGAGACTGTTCTCTGCTTCAACGGATTCAACGACGCCGGTCATCGTTGCAACCCGCTTCAGGACTTCCCAGGTCATTCCAGCAACATCCAGCAGACCGGCGTTTAGACTGCTGTTCTTCCTCTCCCACTTATGGCATCAATATGCGCAGAGTCTTCCCTCCCACCAGTGCATAGACGCAGGGGTCCGATATCATCTTGGACTCGAGAAAGCCAGCGTCTTAAAAAGATGACGACACGACCGTCCGTCGGAAATGATGCAACTCGAAGAACTTCTTCCTCGAATAGAATGCAACGTCCACGGACCGGCTCTGTGGACGAACTTAGGACATTCAAAGAATGGATCATGACAGAGTGGCACAGGATCACCCGCTCGATATTTTCTGGAACAGGAACTTGTCATTTGTTTTATATTTACGTTCTGTTTTTAGCATTTCATGTGGCGTTTAAGCCGAGTTTCGTTTCGGCTTTGTGATATATACCCAGGTGTTGCGCTCTAGCTTCTGTGGTCGGTTTGCTCGCCAGGCTGTTCTTCTTCATATTGACTTCCAACGTCCTCGTCTACTATGCAAAATACTATATCCTTGCTCCACCTCTTCTACACCACGATCGTACATATAGCTCGATAGTGTTGTCCTTGAGCGGACTCCACCTAGCCAATCTCATAGGGGAAGAGACTTTTAAATACCTATTTGAAAATATCTGTCCCTACTTGTGAGGTGGGCAGTGCATCACTATACATGTCCACCAAAGGAAGCCCTAACCCGAACCCATCCAACGCCAAATGCCACCCCTCACAAACGCCGTCTCATGCAAATGGATTTTCGTTCTGTCGTCCAACCAGGTAAAGCAAATTAAAATCGTGACATTCAGCGCCGACGGTTTCGCCCTGCGCCACGGGAGACACCAGTGGCACCAGCCCGGCTCTCTTTATCAGCGTCAGCAGTCCCACCGGGAGTGCGACGACGCATGGTACCCGGGCCGACGGCAATGACGTCCTCTCCACTCTCGCTGTCAGAAATATCCAAGAGAACGGGCACACCGAATGTGCCGGCCGTCTCTGCATCCAGGTCATCCTTGGCCGGGTCGAGAGTTACCGCGTCGGGCTCCTCGTCTTCTAGATCAAGGCGGCGCTGGTGTACCTGTTCGGCTGGGTGGACGTCGAACTCATCTTCGCGCTCGATGTACTCCACGTTCTCTTCAACCTCGCCGAAGTCAGGTGCCAGGGCAGACCATTTCTGGGGACTGACGGTCGACCATGTGTATATACACCCGGACTCCAGGCCACAGGCGACTACCATTGGTCGTAAAGGGTGCCATTCGACGACGCCGAGCTCCTCGCGGGGCCCTTCGAGGATCTTGACTAGAGATCCGTAGCCGCGTTCCCAGACGTAGATATCTGGGTTCATGAATGTTGTGGCGGTCACGAATTCACCCGTTGATGAGAATGTAACATGGTTCCAGCTCAGGCGGTTCACCACATCCTGGAACTTGTGTTCCACTTGGAGTTTGATGCTCGCTGGCTCGAGGCCGATACCTAGTTGAGACAGGTCTGGCATCAGTACCGTGCGGATCACGCGGTCTGAGCTGTTCACTAGCAGGTCTCGGCCGTTGCTGGCAAGACGGAGCAAAATCACCACTCCATTGCATAGCCGCATGGAGTGGATTGTCTTGCACGTCTCTGTCTCAATGATATTGATCCACCCTTTTGAAGTTCCGCCGATGATGTGGTTTCCAAACGATGTAAAAACAGTGACACATGTTGAGTGCTTCGCATCCTGCGCTGCTTGCCTTGCTGCGACTGCTGGATCGAGTTCTTCGCCATTTGTGGTTTGAGGACGGAGGGGTGCGGAGGGGAGAATGCGCTTGATAGGTTTTGGGGACGAGACATCGACAAGGACAGGCTGGTCTTCGAAGAGCGAGGCCACAAAGAGGAGACTGAAAATCCATGTTAGGTTTTCGCGGTGTTATATAGTGCATGGAAGAAGGAGGCCGTACTGGTTAAATGGGTGTAGTTCGGCGATGTAGACCGGCGCCTCGAATCTGACCGTGCGTAAACGCGAGCCATCCTTCAGATCCCACAAGATGCACTTCCAATCTTGGGATGACGTGAGGAGATACCGTCCATCCCTAGACCAGCTATTGAAAAGTATTAGCACCACCGTCCACACCTGGCGGCCCACCCTGAGACTCTAGAGACATACCTCAGGGACTGGATTTGGCGGGTATGACCCTGCAGCTTGCGCGCCACACCGTTCGTTTCGATGTCAAAGATTACCACAGTGCCATCTACCTGCAGCAAACTGTTAGCTCTTACTCAATCTTCTCCATGTTATCCAACCACAGTTGCCGAGCACGAACCCGTCCGGATGCTAAATAGTTGCCAGTGTGATTAAAGCGTAGACAGGTCGCATGGCCACTTCCTAGTCTCTGTCAGTGCTTTGAAACCTTGCGTATATGTAAAGATGACATACTCAGCTTTTCTGTCAATGTATCCGGGTAGTCCTGGGCCAGGACGAACGGGTCAATGAGGGACAGATTCATCGCGGCGACACGCAGGGTTCCCAATGTCAATGATCACAATTCCCAGCCTGGGAGCACGGCCAGGAGGTCGAAACCAAGCATCCAGCACACACTGAAGTCTGGGCAGATATAACCACACTCAATTGGACCACCAGCCACTTGTTGCGATTGACTGATTATATAGCGCATTGCATTGCGCGAATCGCGGACAGATAGAAACCCAGGGCGGTAGGCTGCGGCACTAAAACCGCCCCCGCTGATGCCTGATCACGGGGGCGATCAATGATCTGCCATCCCTGACCGCCTTCTCAATAGGCGATCTTTAGACAGGTCTGGCGCGCTAAGTGAGCGTAGGGAAAACTCGAGCCCCGTCAACGGGTGTGGCAACCTTCACCATCTCCCTTTCAACTCCCCGACACCTCCCCCCATCCCCTCCCCATCCAAGAATATCGCGTCCCGCATCGCGATATTGCTTCAGGAGATCCCTCTTACGCGAAGATTTCCTGCGCACCTCGTTTCCTCTCCCTTTTCCGTGGCTTCGTGACGTTCCGAGACCCCAGGTCGCCGGCGCCCTCGTGGCAAGGGCTGCCAAAGGCCTCAGCCGGCCAGCTGCTTCCACACCACCTTCGTTTCATCGTCGCCTCATCTGAATCTTGACTCTGAGTCGCCGAGTCCGCCAGTCCCTTCAGTTTTTGCGCTTTAACGACCCACTTCTCTCGTTATTACCAGGTCCGCGCTGGTGCTTCCCGATCCGTCCGACCCGAATCCCGACGTGCTTCCGCAACAACCACGATGTCGAACGTCTTCTTTCCTTTCTCCAAGGCGCCTTTGCGCACTATCAAGGAGATTCAGTTTGGCCTTTTCTCTCCCGAGGAAATCAAACGTATGAGTGTGGTCCATGTGGAATACCCTGAGACTCTGGTACGCATCCACTCTTCTCTGAATCTCAAAATCTGCGATGAGCCCATTTCTAACCTTGTTGCGCTGCAGGACGAACAACGCCAGCGCCCTCGAACCAAGGGTATTAATGACCCGCGCCTGGGTACCATCGACCGCCAGTACAACTGCGAGACGTGTGAGGAAGGACCTAAGGAGTGCCCTGGTCACTTCGGTCACATCGAACTTGCTTCACCGGTGTTTCACATTGGTATGTGGAACAAGGCTTTGGGTTCTATGGCGGATCATGGATGCTGACTTTTTCTCCTTTGTAGGTTTCTTAACGAAGATTAAGAAGCTTCTGGAGACGGTCTGCCACAACTGTGGAAAGATCAAAGCCAACACGGTTAGTCATCCCTCTTGGGATGGCAAATCTAACATGGCATTTTTTTGCTGACTCTGATACCAGTCTGATTCCAAGTTCTTGGAAGCCCTCCGTATGCGAGACCCGAAACGACGCTTCGACCATATTTGGAGACTTTCCAAGGATGTATTGGTCTGTGAGGCTGACCCATCACCGGACGATGATGAATTTGTGAAGGAATCCCAAAAGGCCCACTTCCACGGTGGCTGCGGTAACGCCCAGCCTACTGTTCGGAAGGAAGGTATCACTCTTGTGGGCACGTGGAAACCTAGCAAGAGCATGATGGAAGACGAGATGGCACAGCCTGAGAAGAAGGTCATCACTCCCGCCATGGCTCTCAACATCTTCCGAAACATCTCTCACGAAGATGTTCGCATCATGGGCCTCAGCAACGACTACGCCCGCCCCGAATGGATGCTTCTTACCGTTCTTCCTGTTCCGCCTCCTACCGTTCGCCCTAGCGTTATGATGGGAGCCACCAGCGGCTCTCGTGGTGAGGATGATCTGACCTACAAGTTGGCAGAAATTGTGCGTGCGAACCAGAACGTTCAGCGCTGCGAACAGGAGGGTGCTCCCGAGCACGTCATCCGTGAATTCGAATCCTTGCTGCAGTACCACATTGCCACATATATGGACAACGATATCGCTGGTCAACCAAAGGCTATGCAAAAGGGCAACCGACCAGTCAAGGCTCTCCGCAGCCGTCTCAAGGGTAAGGAGGGGCGTCTTCGACAGAACTTGATGGGAAAACGTGTCGATTTTTCGGCTCGTACCGTCATTACTGGTGATCCCAACCTGTCACTGGAGGAGGTCGGAGTGCCATATTCGACTGCGAAGATTCTGACTTACCCGGAGGTGGTGACCCCGTACAATATTGAGAAGCTGCAGTACTTGGTGTCCAATGGACCTAACGTTCACCCCGGTGCCCGGTACATCGTGCGTGACAACGGCGAGCGAATTGATCTTCGCCATGCCAAGCGTGCTGGTACTCAGCAACTGCTCTACGGGTGGAAGGTCGAGCGTCATATTGACAACGGCGATGTCATTTTGTTCAACCGTCAGCCTTCACTTCACAAAGAATCCATGATGGGTCACCGCGTTCGTGTCATGCCTTTCTCGACTTTCCGTATGAACCTTTCTGTCACCTCGCCCTACAACGCCGATTTCGATGGTGACGAAATGAACTTGCACGTTCCGCAAAGTGAGGAGGCTCGCGCAGAACTTTCCGAACTCGCCCTTGTCCCGAAGAACATTGTGTCCCCCCAGCGCAATGGCCCTCTCATGGGTATCGTTCAGGATACCCTGTGCGGCATCTACAAGATTTGCCGTCGTGATGTCTTCCTCAGCAAGGATCAGGTCATGAACATCATGATGTGGGTGCCAGACTGGGATGGTGCCATTCCTCCTCCCGCCATTCTGAAGCCTCGCCCACGCTGGACTGGAAAGCAGATGATCAGTATGGCATTCCCCACTGGTCTCAACCTTCTGCGTATCGACAAGGACAGCTCGCCACTCTCCGAAAAATTCAGCCCTCTGAATGACGGTGGCTTGCTGATTCATGGTGGTCAGCTCTTGTACGGCATGCTCTCTAAGAAGACCGTCGGTGCTAGTGGTGGTGGTGTTATTCACACCATCTTCAATGAGTATGGGCCAGACACTGCTGTCAACTTCTTCAACGGTGCCCAGAGAATTGTCAATTACTGGCTTCTTCACAATGGCTTCAGTATCGGTATCGGTGATACGATCCCCGATCGAAAGACCATTGACAAGATTGAGGAGGCAGTCCGCGAGCGCAAGCGGGAGGTCGAAGAGATCACCGCGAGCGCTACGGACAACACTCTGGAGGCCCTGCCTGGTATGAATGTCCGTGAAACATTCGAGAGTAAGGTTTCCCGTGCTCTCAACAACGCTCGTGACGAGGCTGGTGCCGCCACTGAGAAGAGTCTGAAGGATTTGAACAATGCCATTCAGATGGCGCGCTCTGGATCGAAGGGTTCCACTATCAACATCTCTCAGATGACTGCAGTCGTGGGACAGCAGTCCGTGGAAGGAAAGCGTATTCCTTTCGGTTTCAAGTACCGCACTCTGCCGCACTTCACCAAGGACGACTACTCTCCCGAGTCGCGTGGTTTCGTCGAGAACTCATACCTTCGTGGTCTGACTCCTACTGAGTTCTTCTTCCACGCCATGGCTGGTCGTGAGGGTCTGATTGATACTGCTGTCAAGACCGCCGAGACCGGTTACATTCAGCGTAAGCTGGTTAAGGCTCTGGAAGAGGTCATGGTCAAGTACGACGGTACTGTCCGGAACTCTCTAGGTGACATTATTCAGTTCATTTACGGAGAGGATGGTCTTGATGGTGCGCACATTGAGAACCAGCGGGTTGATATCATCCGATGCTCTGATGAGAAGCTCAGGGAACGCTTCCGTGTCGATGTCATGGACCCTGAGCGCACTCTCGGCCCTGAGGTGCTGGAGCAAGCTAACGAGATCGCGGGCGATATGGAGGTCCAGAGATACTTTGATGAGGAGTGGGAGGCGCTTCTTAAGGACCGCGCTTTCCTGCGCACTGTTGCCAAGGAGGACGAGGAGATGATGCAGCTGCCCATCAATGTGCAGCGTATCTTGGAGATGGCTCGTACCACCTTCAGAATTCGCGAGGGCACTATCAGCGACCTCCATCCTGCTGAGGTTATTCCTCAAGTCCAGAATCTTCTTGATCGCCTGGTGGTCGTTCGTGGTGATGACCCGATCTCGCGCGAGGCCCAAGAGAACGCGACGTTGCTGTTCAAGGCTCAGCTACGCAGCCGTCTTGCCTTCCGCCGTCTTGTTACAGAGTACTCGCTCAACAAGCTCGCTTTCCAGCATGTTGTGGGTGCTATTGAGAGTCGGTTCGCGCGTGCTGCGGCCAACCCAGGTGAAATGGTCGGTGTCCTCGCTGCGCAGTCCATCGGTGAGCCTGCTACCCAGATGACTCTAAACACTTTCCACTTTGCTGGTGTGTCGTCCAAGAACGTCACCCTTGGTGTACCTCGTCTGAAGGAAATTCTCAACGTTGCCACCAACATCAAGACTCCGTCTATGACCGTCTACCAGGAAAGTCACAGGGCAGGTGACAAGGAGAGTGCCAAGCAGTTGCGCAGTGTGGTGGAGCACACCAGCTTGCGCTCTGTGACCGAGGCGACCGAGATCTACTACGATCCTGACATCCAGTCTACCGTCATTGAGAATGATCGGGACATGGTTGAGTCTTACTTCATCATTCCCGAAGATGCCGGCGAGGACATTGCCCACCAGTCCAAGTGGCTGCTCCGTATCGTCCTTAGCCGACCCCAGCTGCTGGATAAGGGACTTACTGTGCAGGACGTTGCCACAAAGATCAAGCAGGCTTACCCTCGGGATATTGCTGTCATTTTCAGTGATAACAACGCCGATGAACAGGTCATCCGTATCCGTCAGATCCAGGATCTCAAGGATGACGAGGACGATGACGATATCGAGTACGATGTGACCCTGAAGAAACTGGAGCAGCACCTTCTTGATACCCTGACGCTCCGCGGTGTCCCTGGTGTTGAGCGTGCTTTCATTAACGAGAAGAGCAAGGTGCGCGTCCTTGAGGATGGTACCCTCTTCACCAGCAAGTCGGATCCCCTCTGCAAGGAATGGGTACTGGAAACCAGTGGCTCCTCTCTCGCCCCAGTTCTTGCCATCCCTGGTGTTGACGCTACTCGCACCTACTCTAACCAATTCATCGAGATTTTCGAAGTCTTTGGTATTGAGGCTGCACGTACTGCTGTGCTCCGCGAATTGACTCAGGTGTTGGCCTTTGACGGTTCTTATGTCAACCACCGACACTTGGCTCTCCTTGTCGATGTCATGACCGTCCGCGGCTATTTGACTCCCGTCACCCGTCATGGTATCAACCGTGCCGACAACGGTGCCCTCATGCGCTGCTCGTTTGAGGAGACCGTGGAGATTCTGCTCGAGGCCGCCGCCTTCGGAGAGCTGGATGACTGCCGTGGCGTGTCAGAGAACCTGATTCTTGGACAGATGGCTCCCGCTGGAACGGGAGAGTTTGACGTCTATCTGGATCAGACCTTGCTCAACACTGTCGTCTCCAACAATGCCCGCTACATTCCCGACGGCAAGGGTGTTGGACCGACTGGTGCTTCTACTGAGTACGATACCGGTTCGCCCATGGCTAGCTCGCCTTACCTGGTGGACGGTGATCCAGATGCAAGCTTCTCTCCAATCCGCCAGCCCGGTGCAGAGACGCCCGGAGGCTTTAGCACGTACAAGCCAAATGCGGATGGTTATGGTGGATTCAGCCCCGGGGCGCGTAGCCCTGGTGGATACTCTCCCACCAGCCCGTTCAATACCAGCCCGACGTCTCCTGGGTACTCACCATCTTCGAGTTATTCCCCCACGTCTCCTGGTATGGGTAACTTCGTGACTTCTCCTGGCTTTTCGCCTTCGAGCCCGTCCTTCAACCCAACGTCTCCGGCATACTCGCCCACTTCGCCGGCATATGGAGCGTCGCCCACGTCTCCATCCTACTCTCCCACCTCGCCAGGCTTCTCGCCGACTTCGCCAAACTACAGCCCGACGTCTCCAAGCTTCAGCCCTGCTTCCCCAGCTTTCAGCCCGACGTCGCCCAGCTACAGTCCCACGAGTCCAGCTCTTGGTGGCGGCCGGCACTTGTCCCCCACATCGCCTACTTCCCCCAAGTACACCCCTACTTCGCCTGGATGGTCTCCTACTAGCCCCCAGTCCTACTCTCCGACTTCACCCAACTTCTCTGGCTCCCCGACGTCGCCTGGCTACAGCCCGACTTCTCCGGCTTACAGCCCTACGTAAGTCTTCCTATGGGCCATCCTTCCGAAGTTTCTGTGACTGACAATGAAATAGGTCTCCTCGCCAGTGAAGCTCGGTCATGTATTACCACCAAAAAAACCGATAAAGCAAAATATTAGCATACTTTGACAAGGGCAACATCTCGTCTTTTTTCATGATCTGGGGAGCCGTTCCCCATTCGATTGTATCTGTTTTTTAGCACTGTTCGCGAGCACTTTTCGCTCAAGATGCCCCAGTTCCAATTTTCACTCCGTTTTCGAGATTGTGAACGACTTGTTTCCATCCCCTCCGGCTGGTGACAGGTATGAGCTTTTCTCCCGTTCTGTACACAGAATATTCCAGGGAATTGAATAAAAAGAATTTAATGACATTTCAAAGTCTCGATCACTGTAGAATAAATCACTGTAAAATAGTCGAAAGCTTTGCATTCTAGAAATTTGGCGTATGAAGAGCTCTCTCTATCTCTAACGTGCGGAGCGGTGATTCGCCATCGGCAAAATGAAGCTCCGTCAAGCCAAGTGGCCCGTTGGGACTACATCACCGATGTTCACATTGTTCGCGTCTCTTCCCTTCGAATTCTCGTTCAACCAGGAGTCGCAATGCGACTCTTATTATCCAATTCTTCATCGCAAGCATCATGAGGACCCCGTTCTCTTGCGTCCTATCGGCCCTGCGTAAGACCCCGCCCTGATTTCCAGGGTTGCCAAAGGATGCTGACACCTTCGCAGTGCTATTACAGACATGCGCAGCTGGGCCTAGTCGATCTTTCGGAGACGACGCTACGTCGGATACTGTTGCAGGCAGTGCCGATTATCAAGAGTTTCTGTTCGCACCGGAGCAACCAGAGCCCCAGCCCGTCAGCCGTGAGTAAACTCGTTCTATTTGCATCAGGGGCCCAGGCTATGGATGATACTGATAAAGCTTTGGTTTGATTATAGAGCGAGTTCAGGGTGCCTGGGACACCCTTCGAACTGTGCAACCTGTCGCCTTTCACGTCAATAAGCCTTCAGGGCTGCTCGGATACACCTTACACTACGGCCGCGAAGCGTTCCGGATACTGTTCTTAAATGGACCTACCACAGATAAGACCGGTCGCAAGACCAACCCGACTGTTGCCCGGGCAGTAGAGGAGTTGAAGGCAGCGGCAGATGAAGACCAGGACGCAGATGCGATGTTCCTCCTCGCGGAGATGAACTTCTACGGCAACTTCACCCATCCGCGCAACTTTAGTGAGGCTTTTCTGCGATACAAGGATCTGGCATGGTTGACGGGCAACAGCACGGCACAGTCCATGGTTGGGTTTATGTATGCGACAGGCATTGGAGGCGCCGTTGAACGCGACCAGGCGAAGGCGTTGTTATACCACGAATTTGCAGCGGAGGGGGGTAACACGCGGTCGGAGATGACGCTAGCATATCGCTATCACACGGGCATCGGAACACCAAAGACGTGTGATCATGCACTCTTTTACTATAAGAAGGTCGCTGATAAGGCGATGGACTTCTATCGATCTGGCCCACCCGGCGGCCACGCAATGATCCGAGAATCCTATCGCTGGGCCGATGATGAGGGTGGTGTCTACGGAGAAGGGGCTAGTGTATCAAGCTCTGGGGTAAATGCGCGGGACCCTTCGCACGCCACTGAGGCCAGCGTCGAGGACGTCCTGGAATTTCTAGACCTCATGTCTCGCAAGGGCGAGCTGAAACACACTTACACTCTGGCAAAGATGCACTACGAGGGGGCTCGTGGCCTGCCTCGCAACTTCCATCGAGCTATGAAGTATTTCAAGAACGTGGCCAGGAAGTATTGGAACGACGATGGTTCAGTCAAACAGAACGCACCCGCAGGACTCGATAAGCTGGCCGCTAAAGCAGCGGGGCACATCGGCCTGATGTATCTTCGTGGGGAGGGAGTGAAGCAATCTTATGGCACTGCTCTGATTTGGTTCCGACGAGGCTTGGCCAACGGTGAGGCACTTTGCCAGCACGAGATTGGATTAATGTACCTCCACGGCTATGGAGTGCCCCAGGATGCATATAAAGCATCTTCTTACTTCAAGGCAGCAGCCGATCAAGATATCCCGGCAGCAGAAACGCGACTGGGTGCGCTCTTCTTAGACCAAGGAGACGTGGCCGCTGCAACTCGCTACTTCGAACTCGCCGCTCGCTGGGGCTGGATGGAGGCTTACTATTACCTGGCGGAGATGACAAACTTTGGCGTGGGCCGCCAGCGACACTGTGGTGTCGCCACGGCCTATTGCAAGTTGGTCGCCGAGAAGGCTGAGATGCTTCACTCGGCCTTTGGAGAGGCAAACGCGGCTTACGAGGCCGGAGACAAGGACAGCGCCCTCATCCCAGCCATGATGGCTGCAGAGCAGGGTTATGAAACTGCGCAGGCCAATGTGGCTTATCTCCTTGATGAACAGCGCTCCCTGTTCTCTTTAAATTCCATCCTGCCCTGGGTCAAGAAGACTCGGTCATCCTTGCTCCGTAACGCGAGGCTGGCACTGATTTACTGGACCAGATCTGCCAAACAGTCCAACATCGACTCGTTGATCAAGATGGGCGATTATTATCTGACCGGCACCGGGACGGTCACTGATGCCGATAAGGCGTCGACTTGCTACCACAATGCTGCGGAAGCGCACCGTAGTGCGCAAGCTTACTGGAACCTGGGCTGGATGCACGAGAATGGCATTGCCGTCCAGCAGGACTTCCATATGGCTAAGCGATACTATGACCTGGCTCTCGACACCAACAAAGAGGCGTATCTCCCTGTAAAGCTGAGCTTATTGAAGCTGCGGGCTCGAGGATACTGGAACCGCATCACCAACGGAAACATTAATCCCATCCGTGACGAGGAAGGTTAGTAAAAGTCGTGCCTAATACCTGGACTTACCTGGGCTGAATTCTGACGTGATCTGTAGATGCGAGACCCGACCTCACCCTCCGCGAATGGATTGCCGCATTTATCAGGAATGACGAAGCTGAGTACTGGGAGGAACTCCATGAATCTCGAGAAGACGCAGATGATTTCATGGGGCGAGGCCTCGACTCAGAGCATCACGATGACGGCTATTACGACGACTTGGAGTTCGACATTGACGAGGGAATGCTCGAGGGTCTACTCATTGTTGGCCTTGCAGCGACTCTTCTTGTACTGGTTTATATTCGCCAGCAACAGCAACGGAACCGGCAAAACGAGAACGCTGCAAATGTCGGAAATGTCGGAAATGCGAATAATGCCAACGACCGTGGCTTCTTCCCGCAGCCTGGCGACCCTGAATTTGGCCAGTGGGTGGCAGGCGGTGTTGGCCACTGAGGGTGTTTTGTATTGTACGCGATTTCGGTGTAGATAGAGCATTTACTTTTACCAACACCCCTTCTTACTTCCCCCATCCCCCATCCTCCCTATAATACACCCACGATGTCAGACAACGAACATAAGCGTAAGCGTCCTCGTCTCAGCGCGGCGGCCACGCTGTCAAAGCCGTTCAAGTCGCCATTGCGAACAAGAGTCGCGCCGTCTGTCCCACTTTCGCCCCCAGACACGGTCGTGACCCCCAAGCATGAGCCTGAATCGGCCTCAGTACCCACTGCACTCAATACGGACCCGAAGCTGTTCACATCTTCACCAAGCCTTGCGATTTCCACTGATCTTGTCGTGTCAACAAGATCACAATACTCAGACCCAGAGCTGCTGGATCTACAGAAGCGATACCGCACTCTGTTCTCCCAGCATGCCATGCAAGCCAAGACACTTGAGACTGCACAACAAGCTCTCCGAATCGAATCGTCAGGTAACGACGCTGACTTGGAGGCTCTGATCATCAAGTGGCGTCTGATCAGTCAGGAAGCAGCCGAGGAAGTCTTCGCCAATGCCCAGGGGCGCGTGGCTCGTATGGGTGGGATGAAAGCCTGGAGGGAGCATGCAAAACAAGATGCCAATCGATGGGAATCGGAGGATGTGGGCCAAGATCAGGCCTACATGTATGATGAAGACACGGAGCATCATTTTGACACTCCCGATGACTTGCTTGAGAAGGATGGCTTGAGAAAGCAAGAGGAGGAGACTCCGGAGGTGAGGACCCTCCCGTTTGATGTTATACGAGAGCTAATCCGGTTATTACAGGGGTTCACAATGGAGTTCATGCTCAAGACGCTTAACATCGAGCAGAAGACCATCGGGTTCGATGCAATTACGGGAAGGTGGATTCGGCACTGAACTGATATCGATGTCGGCATTGAGAATTGCCGTGGTGCAGGATGATCTGAGATAAGTATGATAATGAGGCACGTGTGGTATTTGATTTGATGTTTTATATTCATGTATTCGAGTCTATCAGTTAGCATGTTATGTTCGGCCAGGAGCCGAAACCTTATCAATACCAACCAATATCTCTCCACCCGCCCCCGCACCCTCTCTTGCGTTCATACTCTCGGCTTCCGCATGTCTCGTCCCAGGCAGAGAGAAATTGCCTGTGCTCGCTGCTTTCGCTTGAAGCGGAAATGTGACCATGCGAAGCCTACCTGTGGTGAATGTCGTCGGAAAGGCGCCGAGTGTCTGCCAGCGAGATCGCGCAGGACCGGCGATAGCGTCACGATTCCCTTCGCGTACCTGCAAGAATTGGAGAGAAGAGTCGCCGAGCTGGAAGATTCTCGTCTTTCAGTCAATAACGTGGCAATTTGCGATGCAGGAGTTCAGACCGATTTCACCCCGGAGGAAAGCATGGACACACTTTCCAAGGCACTCTGGCTGCCTTTGGATACTATGAAAGACAAGTTGAATCAGCCGGGTTTACCAGAAGACAACGCCCTTGTATTATTTTCGGAGCCGCAATCCATCCGTATATCACCATCACCCTCTCGAAGTTCGTTTACGGACTTATTCTCTCAGTTCAACGAAAATCTGGACTTTCTACAACTCGATAAGGGCCCGGTTTACCCTCTTATGAACGATAATTCTCTATGGCTTACCGAACTTTACGCCAACATCTACTTTTCTATATCTCATCGCGAATGGCCTTTTCTCGACGAGTCCGCTTGGAAAACGTGGCACTGCAAGGACGCTTTTGACGGACAAGAGTGGAAGTGTTTCTTCCTGCGAATGGTCTATGCCATTGGCGCATCGCTATGCAGCACGATGCACCGAGACCCTGCACACTTGGTAGGATCGAAGGAATTATACGCTTCCGCCATGAGTTATTATCCACACGTGGCAAGGCATTCTTCCATGGTGTTGCAGGTCCAAGCATCGCTCCTTTTGATTGTCTATGCGTTGCATTCTCCTTCATCAGAGGAAATTGCCATTGGTGTCTCTTCAATATTACCTTTCTGTATAGCTGCGATGACCGAGATCCGCAAATATGCGCGCGCTATCCGAGACCACGAATCTGTCGTTGCCGGGGAATTTTGGACCGAGAATATGTTCATCACTTGTTATATGCTGAACGAGGTTATTGCTTCTGGTTGGGATCGACCGATGTCTGCTGCATACCGTGCTGTGGATGATGATGTCAGTGACCCTTTACTAGATCTATTTCCTAGGTTTCCAATTGACAGATATCCTCACAGCTGTGTATTCTGGGAGATACTATCCAACCCCCAGTCAACACAAATCCCGCCTTGGGTCATCTCTTCCGACTACGAAAGATCCAATCAAACATCCGAAGATCACTAGAGCGATCTCGTTGGCAGTTCTCCGAAGAGAAGCACGATTTCAATTCCTCGTTAAAATCCGCCCTGGATATATGGAGACAGGACATTCCGCGCTATGGAACTGCGAATGTATCATGTGGCTACCTCCATCCAAATTGGATGACGAAGTTGTATGACTACAGTATTTTGATTTTAATGGAGGAGAAACGGAACTTTCTAGACCACGAAGGAATCGAGGATATCTTCTCTGCCATCGCCGAGGTCTGTATGAAGTACCGAACTTTCCAGGAGGAAGGACATGTGCTGTGCTTCACCTGGTCTGCGGTAGGTATCTTCCACTCTTTAGTAAACGAAGTGTAGAAGCTGACCATAATAGCTCGTGTTCCAATTCCGCGCTGGCATCATGCTTCTATACCTTATTTGGGCGACAAAATCCATGGATAAAACGGCTTTCCCGCCACGACATCAAGCGCATGAATATGCAGAAGCCATCGGAGCCTGTACCAAAAATTTGGCTTGTTTCGCAGACCGCTGGAATGATGCTATGCCGTATTATAAGGTGTTCCAGTTCTTGCAGCAGAAGATAATGTGGGATGCTGATACGGTGGCTCTAGAGAGGCTTCCGTCACTAGATGAGGCTGAGGCTTATCTGGAGCAGCTCAAGATGAAGTATCTACACCGAGCTATTTTGGGGATGATAGAGGATATGATGTATGGTGCGTTTGTGCGATATGAGACGGGCCTGGATACGTTTGTGACGGACATGTAAATGATTTTATCCATTGCAAAGTTTATACCTCGAAGAGATAGCCGATTCTTTCGTAGAATGAGTTCTAGATGTTCTCCAGTATGAGGAAGGCTATCGTGTACAAATAAAAAGGCATCATGGAGGGCTAACGAGCAAAACAGCAAATTAAGAGAGTCTTATCACCAGTCTTTTTTTCGGCTTTGAGGGTTTCCACGACAACTAGCACGAGGTACTACTTTGATCACGGATCATCTCTACTTTCCAGTAAGCGGCAAATGGTAAAAGTCCTTCGATTTGGCGACTAAATCACGTATCGGTGCAAGTAAATCTGAATTGCAGCCACAGGAAAGGAAATAGCAAGCATGGGTAAATAGAAGACCGAGAAAACTGCAAGATATCTGCTGCGACATGACAAGGTGCAAGAGATCGGACGGGGTGCATCATAATGAAAAGCAGCGAGCAAAATGTGTCATAAGTCGGGGCAAGCATTGACGAAGTCGGCATTGTACACTTGTTCGGGAAGTTTGTATCCCATTAAACCGTGTAATGAGTGCAGATGCAGTGGTAAAGACGCATCAAAACATCCTTCTGAGGACCCTCCTCCATATCCTCCAGGTCTTGCTTAACATAAGGATTGTAAAAGATGAACTTGCACATATCCAGCGCAGTCCTGCCTTCATCTTCTGGGATGGATACTGGCCAATCCCCAGACTGAAGGTAGTGATCCAAGGCACACATCAGGGAAAGCACCGTCTCCCGGTTCATCTTGTCCAACCCCAATCTGGCCACTGTGCAGGAGCGGTGGGCGTAGTGTAGGCCTTGCAATCGGTTGGTTGCTTTCAGAAGCTGGCGGTCCTTATCGGAGAGTTCGATTGCGTTCACTTCGAAGATAAGTCCCCAGTACTTGCTTGTTGGGGCGTGATGGGTGACGTTGTCGGTATCATAGGGTCGGTCGACCGTGATGATCCCCTCTGTAGTGCGCTTGACAGGAGGCTCAGCAGATTCGGTGCTGCTGGAGTCGGTGCTCCCGCCGGTTGCCAAGCTAGGAGGAGTCTCGGTTTTGCGAGAGGCCATGTTGGCTGCGTGAGGGTATCAATAGGACGTTGTAGGTAAGAGGGGGTGGGTTGGATGGTAAGGGGTTGAAGTGAATATTGGAGAGGATGATCGAAAGTGAAGGGTGGGGGAGATGAGCGCAGGCTCCAAGGCCGTAGATATCACTAGTGTTTTCGTGAGGTGAGGGAGAAGGCTTTGCCTGATCCGATCAGAATTGTTGAACTATGAGTCTAGTCTGCTAGATATCTCACAAAACTGCCATAGAGCAAGAAACCCAAATATTAGATCCATTTTCTAGTATCTTTATGTCCTATTTTTGGAGTGAGAAATAAGTGAGAGGGAGTCCCTCTCTACCAGGTGCAGATATAGTTATAGAACCTCGTGATTGAGAGGACAAGGGCTTGGAGGTAGTCAACTGCCTCCCTACCAGCTCCTATATAGACACCGATATTACTAACACCTAATGCATTGTGCCAATTATTCCTAGCTATTGGATCTATAGAACTATTTCAGGCATAAGACTAATTCTATGTCTACTGTGATTAGCACAGTTGCACAAGATGGTACTTACATTCTACATCAACACTCTTACTTACGGACGCGATTTCCTTGATCCCGACACAGGAGCTTCCATTCTTTCCGAATTCGACTCAGCAATCAATACTCTGCTTGTCAAGATAGTCACCCGCGGGCATTCCCTACTAGTCAAGGTCTGTGATAAAGCCGTTGATAAGGTACTAGAGCCTATGGGGCTCGATTACGCCGTCCAGACCTACGGGGACGTTGACATCGATGCCAATGGCGCAACGAGGAAGCCGGATTAGAGGTAGGGCCCAAGGAGGCCTCCAGTGAACATTTCGCAGTCCCAAGTGGCGTTGCACCGGGGGAACTTCTTATATCGGATACAATCCGAATCAAGAGCCGGCACAAGAGGTGGCCGAACACGGCGCTTCGATGCCATTTCATAGGCATATCCATACCGCAGGAGACTGTTATCCTCATATGCCTTCCCGGCGAACGTGAGATTGACCGGCATCTTCGTATCCTCCATAACACCCATAGGGACTGAAATAGTCGGGACGCCGAGATGACGAATGGGTCGATTGCCATTAGAGTATCTGACGCCGTTGCTCCAAGCAAAGAGAGACGCTTCTCTATCCACGTCTGCGTTTGCGGCGCCCACATCTGCGGTAGATGGGAAGACAACGGCGTCTAGACCGAGTTTGTCCATCCATTTTTCGAAAGTTTCTTTTCGTGTATCTTCGAGTGCTCGCAACGCCTGCTTTATGCCTGGAATTTCAAAGATGGATGTTGGTTTGGTGTGAGGATACTGAACAATGTCGCCCCATCGCGGCTTGTTTGCAGCCTCTGGTGTGCCGGGTAATGAGCCCGGTGTGAGTGGGAAGATTGTGTCTGGATCGACAAGTGTCAAAGAGTCGAGACCCTGCTGGCAGTTTGCGACGAGGAAGTCATCCCATGCGTGGGAGACGACTTCGCATCGTTCTTTCCCGGCCCAGCCATCTGGGAGATTTGGGACAGTAACGAGTTGACCGGAAGCAGCATTGGACTCATACCTTGTCACTAGGGGGAAGTCGGTTTCGATCAATTCGGCGCCGTATGCCTCCAATATCCGCCGCGCTTCTCGCCACAGTTTGATGATGGATGGTCGAGTTTGCACTTTGCTAATGGGCTGAACAGAGGGATCGTCGCCTCCAATATACATCAATGGGACACCAATGCGCTTCCCCCTTAAAGACGTCTTCTCCTGCAGTGTTAAGAAAGATTCCGGCTGGATATCGGCTATTGAAGGAATAGAGACGACTTTTTGCTCGTTGTAAAAGTCTCCTGCCGGAGTCAGGTCAGGGACCGCCAATACATCGAAGACGTGAAAGAGATCAGCAACGGTCCTAGTATGAGGCACCAAGACATCGCAGGTTGGATAGAGAGGAAAGACTCCGCGGAGTGGAAGGAGGCCTTTGGAGGGCGTGTAGCTTCATCAAAGACAGATGGATTGAGGATTGGAATCGCACTTAGTTTCGGTCCGTTGGCATCGTAGACGCTGATACGTCGGAGGTATCGCGATACCAGGTCCACGCTCGTGAATCGAGCAGACGAGAGTGCATCTTGGAGATCGGAGATGCTCGCATCCAGTAAGTTGAATTCCGATTGAGCCATTATTGTATCTCTATTTCAAGAGTGTCATAATTGAGCAAGCCACAGTCTGACTAGGATACCTTAAGAGTTTCAGTTTGATCCGAGGCTACCTAAGTACAGGTGGCGGACAGTTGTCCGCTGCTCCCCACGAGCGTGGATGTCCTATGGAAAACAGTAAGCATGGGTGTAATTCCCGCCTCTAGGATCTCATTCACGAATTTGAGATAGAACTGCAAACCCTTTTCGTTGATAGGATCATCGCGACCACCGAGAGGATGATGCGAGACTTGTCAAAGTTGTTAGAATTACATCCAAAATTATGAGATCGGGTACAAGAAGCATGAGCGAAAATCGATACTAAATGACAATCTGATAAGGAACTTTCTCCGCGATCCGCAGCAAATCAGCGTTGGCAGGTGGAGCTGCTTGTCGTCTACAGTTTAGGTGGCATGGGAATCTGCATGGATTCAAAGTATATTTCATCCTGGATGTACAGATTTACAGATTCAGAAACGATCCTCTACCACCCTCCTAGTCACCTCAAAAGATGCATAGATAGTAAAATGAAAAATGATGCAAAGCTCAATTACATGGTTTCCCAAGTCCCTCCAAACTCCGAAAGACAATGCGTATCAGATTCGTCATGAAAGTTCCATTCCTTCGTCGTCTCCATCAAGCTCCGATAGATCATCGGTAGTAGACCCCAACCGAAGCTGAGAGCCCTTTGATTCTCCCGATGCTTCGTCGAATGCGCCCACCATTTCCAATTCTGACCCTGCAATGATACGACCTTCGGTATCCACTACCTCGCATAGTTCTATCAAACTCTGGTGGCTGAGAGACTTGAAGCCGTCGGTTCTCACCACGCGACCCCAATGTGTCAGACAGAACTGTGCGGCTCGATGCATCAGCCAACGCTCGTTGGTCCTCTTGGCGCGCTCCCAGACAATGGCAGCGTTATCCACATCAAGCTCGCGACTCAGGAGATTCACGCATAACAGGCGCAGTTTCGGCATATCGTATAGGTTGGCCATGACCAGCATACCCGCCACATCTACCACATCCGCGCGGTACTCAGCGTGACCGGCGATACTATCCGTGTAGAGGTAGTACAAAAACGCACGCACGACCGAATACGGCTCGGGAATATGCATGCGCTTCGTATGGTATTCTGCCATCTGTGCGGAGTACAGACGCTTGAAATGTGGCCACCGGAGCTGCAGGATGATCTTATGGACATGGATGGGAACCGAGGTGGATGGATTGGGCTCCACGAAGGTTGGTTTGGGGTCGGATGGGGATGCACGCGGTGTATCTTCTAGGTCTCCTGAGCCTGTAAAGTCATGATCGTCACGGATCGCGGTGATGATGAAATCAGCACCACTGCCTGATTCGGGCGCCTGGTCAAAAGCTGAGGCGAGATCAGACCCCAGACTAGAGACTGGAGGCCCAGATGGGTCACCTCCCCAAGAAGAATCAGGCTCGGGAGCTTCGGCGGATAGCTCGTTGCCGAGCAAGCCGTACTTCTCCAGGTCGATTGAGAGGATTTCGCTCATGTGATTCTCGTCATTTCCCCCGGGCGCATTTGCCAAGTCGAGGCTACAGCCCAGTAGCCACGCTTTCGTCCCCGTGTCGTTGACGGTGCAGTAATGCCATCGATAGCCGGGTCGGAAGATCTCTTGTCCATCGGCCAGCCGCTGCCAGCGTAGTGAATTCAGGTCGAGAGCGGAAAGGTTGCAATCATGCGACCGCACAGTTTCCGACGGCGTGATCAAATCAAGTAGTACACCCGACGCAAAGCATTGGAAATGGGTACCTGAGAATAGCGCGGGAACATGCGGGCCAGAGTGGAATAGATGACATGAGATTGCACCCGGGGCAAGTGGTTTTCGACGGCCAAGGTTGCGAACCTGTACGCTGGCGGAGTTGGCGGCATAAATTCCGGAGCGAGGAGACATTTGCCGGGATGATACACTAGAGATAGAGTCTTGGTAATGAGCCACTGACAGTGCTATGTCCGGGGAGTCCACGGTACCTTGGGAGGAGGTGATGCCGGCGAAGGAGGGGGATCCTTTGAGATCGAGCCACCAGATATCAGTCGTGCGTTCCATGTTGGGTCCTAATCCGCCAAAGATCCATAAACGATTGCCCCAAACCCATGCGGTGTGGTCAAATCGAGAGGTGAAACTCCAGGTCCGCGACCAGGTCCAGGTCCGTAGATCCAGATATGTCAGGTCGTCCAGGATGAGATTGTTTTCCCCAGTTACCCCACCGACAATAAACAGCTTGTCGTCGTGAATCACGGCGGCATGCCGTGCGCGTCCACGAGGTATTGTGCCCCGGATGTCGGGCAAGGTCCAGGTGAAAGTTTGGAGGTCAAGTATGACAACATCCGACAGGTACTCGCGATGTTCGTTCTCGCCGCCGAAGACGATCAATTTGTCGCCTTGATAAAGAGTCGCAGTGTGTCCTAGAATCAAGATTCAAAGGTCAGAAGTATGTCACCATATTTCAATTGAGAAAGCTTACCCATACGAACCCCCGGGATATCACCATAGTTGTCAACTAGTTCCCATCGAAGTGTATTCAAGTCTAACCGTAGTACGTGGTTGTACACTGCGGGAATTTGTATGTTAGCACCGCTTGAAAACTATGAGGGTAACGTAAGGGCAGATCGGAGAAGCCGAACCTTCATCGGTGTATTGATCGAAGCCTCCGAAGGCATAGATCCGATCATTGCTGCAGTACGTCACCGAGGCGTTGACTAGACATGCGGGAACATGGCCCAGGGCCTTCTTGACACTGGGTCGGTAGTCCGCACTGGTCTGACGACCGCCAGCGGGACTGGCCGGCATCAAATATGCGTCCTGCTGCATCTGAAGGGCAGACGACCGAAGGCTCCCAGGGCTCATCAAATTGGAAAGCCCTCGAAGATCAGGCCCAGATGACCGAAGTCGAGCGAGTGGGTCCTGGTGGGACGGATTGATGGTGGGGAAGAGTAGCCTGGCAGGCCATCGGGCGGCTTTGTGAATGGGGACTGCTTACACGCAAAGAATGGGGATGAGGGCTTCTAACTATCAAGTATTCATTGCGACTTTGTTCACATAGAATAGAATTTCTTTGGTTCAGCTCCCGTCTGAACTCTCAAAGCCTGAGGCAGACAAAGACCAAAAATGGAAGGCGCCGGCATGTCATGTGCATTATCCACTATTCCTAGTCGGGGTTAGTGCACCCGTACCTGAGGTAACGGTTGCCCCGGCGAGCTTCATACTTGCACGCACTACTTCCCATTATTTATTCCTCTTCTCTGCTCTGCTCCTTTCCCTTTCTCACCCCCCATCCGCATATTTTTGCCTGCATAATATCTTGCATCCAATTTGGAACTTGTTACTCTATATTGCATTTACTCGGTGGCTGGCTCCATCGTCTACTGTTTATCACTTGAGCAGCAATGGCTACTGCTACAGTGACCACTCCTAAGAAGAGCCACCATGGGCTTTTCTCCTCCAAGACAGCTGGAGGCCGCATGCCTTTGACCCCGTCTCCTCGGGGAAAGACCGGTGCTGCGACTCCCCAGACTTCGAACGACTCTCCCTTCACTCCTCCTCGCCCAGTCGAGGCGGGCCGCAGCCAGTCTAAGTCCGTCTACGGCGGCAACCTTTCTTCGCACTTCGCCAAGTCGAGCACCACCAAGTCGAGCGCAAAGGCTCCTGCTGCTGCCAAATCATCATCCCGTTCCTACCGTGATTCGCCCAAGTCCAACATTGCTCGCACTCGCCGGTCACCGAAGCACCTTGAGTTGGGCGTCTCTGACTGGTCATTGACTGGTACCGGTCCTGATGGTCCTCAGTCTCCCGCTAAGTCGCGAAGTCGTCGAGATGTTTCCAGTCGTTCCCGTCCCGGGAAGACCACTATGCGCATTCAACACAACGCAGGGGACCGTTTCATTCCCAATCGCGCCGCCAGCGAGGGAATTGTGACAACAGGAGCTGCAAAGCCTGAGGAGCAACGTCCGAAGACTGGTGGTAGTGAGGGGTCGGGATCAAGTGTTCTGGCTTCAGCTGCCAGTGCTTTTGACATCAACGGCCGTGGATCCGAAGAGGATCTCACTGCCGCTCTGGAGAACCTTGGTTTGGAAGACGATGAATCTTCAAAGTACTCTCGACCGGCACCCGATGCTGTTGCCTACGAGTCCTCGCTAGCCAATGCCTGTGGAGTCAATTTGAACACTCGTATCCTGGCCTTCAAACCTCCGCCGCCGGAGTCGTCGAAGCCCATTGATCTTCGTGCTCAATACAACCGTCCTCTTCGCCCTGCCAAGTCTACAAATGCTCAGTTCCGTCGCCGGGTCCAGACTGCCCCCGAGCGGGTATTGGATGCCCCCGGCCTTTTGGATGATTACTATCTCAATTTGTTGGACTGGAGCTCTGGTAACCAGGTTGCTATCGGCCTTGAACGCAACGTCTATGTCTGGTCTGCCGAGTCTGGCACCGTCAACTGCCTCTTGGAGACGAGTCCCGATACCTACGTCAGCAGTGTCAAGTGGAGTGGGGATGGTGCCTACGTCGGTGTCGGTCTTGGAACTGGCGAGGTCCAGATCTGGGACGTCGACGAGGGCACCAAGCTACGCAGCATGTACGGTCACGATTCTCGTGTGGGTGTGATGGGCTGGTCCAAGCACACTCTCTCGACCGGTGCCCGTAGCGGTCTCGTGTACAACCACGACGTTCGCATTGCTCAGCACAAGGTGGCCGAGCTTGTCTCTCACACTTCAGAGGTCTGCGGTCTCGAATGGCGCTCTGACGGCGCTCAGCTCGCTACCGGTGGCAACGACAACCTGGTCAACATCTGGGATGCTCGTTCCCTCAGCGCCCCCAAGTTTACCAAGACCAACCACCGTGCCGCTGTCAAGGCTCTCAGCTGGTGCCCCTGGCAATTAAACCTCCTCGCCACTGGCGGTGGTTCCTACGACCGTCACATCCACTTCTGGAACACCACCACTGGTGCCCGTACCAACAGCATCGACACCGGCTCTCAGGTGACCAGTCTCCGGTGGAGCAACCACTACCGCGAGATTGTCAGCTCCAGCGGCTTCCCCGACAACTCGCTCAGCATCTGGAGCTACCCTACTCTGGTTCGCAACGTTGAGATCCCCGCCCATGAGACTCGTGTCCTGCATAGCAGTCTCAGTCCTGATGGACAGATGCTGGCCACCGCTGCCGCTGATGAGAGCTTGAAGTTCTGGAAGGTCTTTGAGCGCAAGGCTGGCAGCAGTGCCTCTGCTTCTCGCGAGGGTGGTGTCGGCAGCAAGGCTCAGCTGACCAAGTCGATGACCATCCGCTGAAGAGCTTCTTTTCTAATTGCTTTTTCTATACCCGGTTTCATGGTGTCATCTTGCGAGCATTGATGGGCTGGGTGCATATTTTGATGTTTGGAGTAATGGTCATAATTGGTGTTTCTTGGTTCATATTTTTTTTTCTCTGTTGGAGTTGTACAAAATGCCAGACTTATTGTCTATCTTTCCAATTTTTCTTTGCTTCCAAGCTTCTCAAGAAGGCAAAGTTTCCACCTACCTGTAGATGTAGTTTACGCTTGGCCGTAGCACACCTATAGTATTTATCGATTGCGCCCTATATCTGGACCTCGGGAACATAGACTTCCTATCTGAAGAAGGGTTAAATATCGGACAAGACATAGTACCTAGGTAACTTTGGAACGACCGTTGACAAGAGCCATATCCTAAGGGCTTCGAGGTCACCTTTGTACATCAAAAACCCTTCGATGTTGAGTGCCCACTTGGCTAGGTGCCTAGGCCTTCTACATAGTTCCACCAAGGGATGCAAGGCCTATACCCGTGGACAATGTGCCCTCGCCATGCTATGGTCTACCACTCGATTCTATAATTTGAGCCATTTATTCAAGATAATATCGACCGTTCTCAGATTTTTGTTATTGCCAAAGATCCGCGAAGACAGAGCAGTTAGTTCGAGACCCCGCGGCAGAACACGTGACCCCGACCTCACTTGGATGCATTTCCACCGCGGAAGATCGACTTTCACCTCTCCAACTCCATCCGCAGATCTCCCCATCCCGCCCTGTCCCTCCCCTTCTGGTTTATCACTTCTTTCTCAGTTATTGATCCGTGTGTTCTCTCAACTGGAGTGCAATAGACTGGCAATCTGTACGAAAGCGACCCGGATCCCCTAGTGCCGTCCACCCGTTCCAACGGCCTCACCCGTTGCGACGGTAGGCCATACGCTCTGATCGAACGTCTGAGAGTCTCAGTGACCCCAGACAACCGTCATTTTTTCGATAATCTCCATCGCCTGCAATAGCCCATCCCTGAACACCTCCGCCGCAATCATGTCAAACCAGCAAGTGGTAAGTGCGGTCTCGCGACAACCTGTTCTACATCGTCCCACGGACAATATTATTCATCATCCATTCCTTTGAAACACATCATTCTTCTTGCCACGATATGATGTCGATGAAGCGATCATGGCTGACATCAGCTGCTATCTAGGGCGCCGTGTTCGAGAAGGTCATCCAGGAAGTCTGTGATGCCTCCGTGGTCGATTTCGAAGAAAGCGGTGTCGATCAAAAGACACTTAACGATCTGAAAGAGGTGAGTTTTCCATAATCCATGAGAGATATGTGTGTTTGGGTGGCATATGGCGTGGTGTCTTTGCAGCGTCAAAAGCGGGGGAAACCCGAAGTGTTGCGGGAGGCGGTGCTTATGGGGAAGCACCGGCATTTGAGGCTCCCTTTATATGCGGCCGCTACCCGCTTTGGGACTTAGACCGCCAAGCCATCACTGTCTACGCCATGTCACTCACTTATACCTGACGCTAACTTACATATATAGACCTGGCAGAAAAAGCTCTCTTCCGTCAACGTTGCTTCTTTCCCCTGGGATCCTGCCCCACAGCCTACCCCTCAAGCTCCCGTCCTCCCTCCTCAAGCTACTGTGCCGTCCAACGCTCCCAGGCCACAACATATCTCGCAACATGTCCCTGTCTCTATTCCACAATCTATGCCTCAACATGCGCCCGCCCCGGTAGCACCGATGGGTGCTCCTCAGATCAAGACCGAACCTGGATCAAATATTCCGATGGGCATGGCCCCACTGCACCAGGTGCCTCACCAGATGTCTCACCAGATTCCTGGGCAGGCGCCTACTTCTCAGTCAGCTCGTGACCGTGCTGCAAACCATCTTCAATCCAAATTCGGCGCTGCGGCTTCTCACTCCGTGAGTCAGCTCCAGGCTCACCCTCAAGGACAGCAGTCATATCCCCAAATGCATGCAAATGGGCAAATGCCCCAAATCAAACAAGAGCAGGGTTATCCCTCTATGGGACATGGTCAAACTGACGGTTCTGACGATGCGCTGGCCGACTGGAAGGCCGAAGTCGCTCGTCGTAGAGAGGCAGCTCAGAATGGCCGTGGCGACCGCATGCTTCGCGAGCATCTCAAGCAGCAGATGCTTGACATGGAAGGCGGTGGTCTTCTCCGTCCCATGAGCGAGCACTCAACCTCGACTGCAGCATCGCGGCATGCGGTCGCTTGTCTCAAAGAAGCAACTGCCTTCGAGTCATCCTCGGCTGCACCCAGAGTGCCTGGCCAATACGATGGTGCCGACGACGGCACCAAGGTAGAGGAGGACGAGGATGCCATCAACTCAGATTTGGATGATCCGGATGACCTCGTTGCTGAGGATCACGATGCCGATGAATCAGAAGGTCAGGTGATGCTGTGCACTTATGACAAGGTCCAGCGCGTCAAGAACAAGTGGAAGTGCACCTTGAAGGACGGCATTCTGACTACTGGTGGCAGAGAGTAGGTTTTCACCTAGTGCCTGACTTGTGTGGAATTTTATTAACATCACTAGATACGTCTTCCACAAGGGCCAAGGCGAGTTCGAATGGTGATATTTGCCATCGCTCGCACCTTTATCTCGCAATCTTCATGAATCTTCGCGTTCGGTTTGTAATATCTCTTCCCCTTTTCCAAGGTTCCTATCAAGTGTCTCATGACACCAACGAAAATAAGTCCTCTTATCTACGCTCCTGAAATCCCGCAAGCGAAACTTCATCTCACGATCCTCCCTCATCTCTACCTCCTCTGCTCACCCAGACCCGAACACGAGTCTTCGGGCTTGATTACAGTTTCCTGTGTTTTCCATCCCGAGCTTTAGCTCATGGCGCTTACCCCAGGACGGGCTCTTGATTTTCTGGTTTTTCACCCTCGATGCCCTGTTTATGTACTAGAATGAATGGCAATACAGCTAGGCTCAATACAAATCCAAGTAAATGAACTACTTTTAAGGAAGAGAGGGTCCAAGTGGCCAAAGCGATCAAATAATAATGGACAAAAAGAAGCCAAAGTGTATAGAACCATATCTACAAGATCCGACGCCAGATAATCCGCACTTTTGTAGTTTTCAGTTCCACCTGTCCGATTCCGAAGAGCCACAGGGAAGAAAGCGAACACCATTAAGTTGACACCCCCAACCTTCCCAATCCATATCCCATTCGCGTGCGGTCGAGGCGGAACTCACAGTAGGTCATCTTCCAGAGGAAAGAGACCCAAGCAAAATTAAAATCACAAATCACAGAGCTAAGAAAGAAAGCCAACCCGTGCAGAACGCAAGAGACAACATGCAAAAAAGAAAGGACAAGCTCAGAAACAAAAAAATATGACACGTTCCCACTTCGTTTTTCCCTCGCTTGAATACCAGCTTATTCGAAGAAATGGGGGAAGAGATCATAGAAGATTGTCTTCTCTAGACAGATCTTGCCGAGTTCTCAATCGCTCAGGGAGGCTCTATTACCAGGGGCCCGGGATCAGGCAGACTGGAAACGATGAGGGATATTGAGCCAAAAAAAAAAGACAGGAAATGCCAGTGGAAAGCCAGAGCACAAAAGAACATCACCCAAAAAGATCAAGCATGAAAAACTCCAAAGGTAAACCGGACCAGTTTCATGACATCGTGTGCGGGAGGGAGCATAGAGGACCTCAAGGTCGTCGAGATCGATCGCATCAAATAGCTGGGTATTATTGTATGGACAAACATTGTTCATAGAAGGCCCTCTTCGCCGATTCCGGGGAGTCCAGCTCCAGCAACGTTGATGTTCTGCCCCTGCATGACTCCGCCGCCAAGGTTCAGGTTGCGACCTGCGGCAATCTGGAAGTCGGGGTTGCAGGGTGGCGAGTGCGATTTGTGATATTTGAGCCCGTTGAGGTTCTTATAGCGTTTGCCGCATACCTCGCAACGGTATGGCTTCTCCTTCTCCATGCCGAGAGTACCGGGATACGGTGTTGACGTTTCTGGGTTGACGATCGAAAATGTGCCATCGGCGTTGTCGTGAAGTTGTTGATTATTGTGGCCATGCTGTCAAAGAGAATTAGATGTTAGTAGTGACACAAATAGAGTAATGTCAGAAGGAAAAGAAGAAACTCACAGCCTTGTGGTATTTAAGCCCGTTTTGGTTTTTGTAGGCCTTCTCGCAGCCGATAACGGGACACCGGAAGGGCTTTGGTTCCTCGTTAGGGAGAATGGACGTGGTATCGGGGACTCCAGCGAGCAGCTGCTGTTCCCGAATCCGTCGCGCGATATCGCTATTCGGCCCATACTGGGCCCCGCTAAGTTTGAAGTGCGCGTTGGGTGTGCCCATGCCTCCGCTCGGACTAAACAATCGCTTGGCCGGCTCGTCGATGCAAAGATCAAGCATGTCATTATTGCCGGTGTAGCGTCCATACTGGCCCTGATTTTGTCCCATGGCGTTATTCTGCATATTGAGGTCACCAAATCCGCCTAACATGCTCTCATCAATCTCGGCCGGTGTGCCAGGTGCAGATGAATCGGGTGTATTTCGAAACTGGGAATTTTGGAGCGGATTTGCCATTAAAGTCGGGGTATTGACGGATGAAACGGTGGGGTTATTCTGCAGCGAGAGCGGGTGACCAGACCCGATAGGCGTGCCCGGCTGAGAGGGCGTGTTAAAGCCCTGGTGGTTTGGGAGCATGCCCAGATTTAATGGTGAGCTCTGGTTGGAATTCCCAAATCCTCCCTGGCCACCTTCGCGTAACTGGGATGAGAACAGCTGAGAGGTGGTGCCGTCATCGCCTCCCATAGGCTCGTCCAACTCCATATCATCGATGGCATCTAGATCGACGTGCTGGGATGCGGACGGGCTGTGGCCCATCTTGCGCTGCAAGTCCAGGGTCCGATCAGGCTGCAGGCCACGCCCTTGGTTGCCATGTTGCTGGTTCTGTTGCTGTGCGATCGCAGCGGCCGCCAAGGCAGCTCGATTCTCACCTTGACTCGGGCGATGGCCCTGATTGGGGGACTTGGTCGCATGGGCTTCTTCGTAGTGCTGTAATAGGTCATGAAGCGTCGGCAACGTCACACCGCAGCAAGAAAAGTCCCGCATGAAATTGGCCTCCAGCTTCGGCAAATATGATGAGGAGTGGAAAGAAGGCGACTGGAAGGTAAAGGGTGACGTGCCAGTCATGATGATGCTAGGATAAATTTTCTAGGTTAGTCTTCGATGCGGTGCGACCAGGCCAGCGCACAGGATTTCTTGCGGACCCTCATGGGGGAAAGACTACTCACTCGTCGCGTATCCAGCTTCCGACCGACACACCACCCCAGCTCATGCCGCCAACCAAACTCCCGGCCAGCGACTCACGGCGACCTTTGTCGCGTGCAGAGCCCGACATGGAGATGGGCTTCGTTCCATTTCCCCAATGTGCTGTGGCGGCGCCGACCGAGTCCTTGCGAGGCGGCGGAGCCTTGAACATGCCGAGGCCTCCACTGGCATGATGTGATATACTGCCCATGCGCTCACCGGCACCGGCTCTTTGCAGCGCAGATGTAAGATTCGAGGCCTGCTGCCCCGGCGGTGAGACCGAGGTCTGTCGAGTGGTGATGTCAATAGGTGCGGCGCCCGTCATGGTGGCCAGGGTATTCGATGGGACTAAGTCGATAGGGTTCTATAGAAGAAAACGCAAAATAGAAACCCCGGTGGTTTGAAAAATCCTTAGGAAATCCTGGATTGTCCGGTCTGCGCGAAGTGTACGCCTAATCCGAGGGGTTGGGGGTGACGATGTATCGGGGGGATCCGGCGTTGAAGCGCAAACGTCGGGTAAGCGAAGGTGAAGATGATAGAAAGTGCGAAATGGGAAACTCGTTGGAATGCCCCTCGATAGACGTGGACTTTTTGGGGGTGGATGGCGGTTTTGCCGGGCTCTTAGGAGTCCACCCTCGATGTCCCGCTCACTCTGGGGTCCTGCGGACCTTGGGTTGCCTCAGCTGCGACAACACACCTTTTATATATAGCGTATATAGAGAATGCGTAGGGCCTCAACAAACAAGAGACGAGAGATGATTGAATTCAGCACGAGGCTCACTTTGAGAAGGAGATGTCGACTCGAGGCAAGCGGGACTATGGACCGATGGCAACCCTCCCGCTTTGGGAATGGCGTGGTTACGGTATTACGCTGCACGTGATGGGGACGCGCCTCTAGGGCCTCCAACCAATGTACATTTGCAAATCAACAAGCTGGTATACTACGCAAGTCTCAAGTCTCCCGGGACAATATCGGGGATAATGACTAGTTATGGCATGAAGAATGGCATCAATGATGATACCACCACCGCTTGCACGGAAGGCCGGTTGCAGAGTGGAACGTCATGATCGGTAATACAAAACGGGGCTGAAACACTTGGCGTATCTTATGACTAATGAGCTACAACGAATGCGCTATGAAGTATTTCCGATTCAAACTTGACACTGTACTGTACCTTCCCCCAATAGCTAATCACTTAGTAGCTTCAGCTGAAGACAACTGGGTCCTACTCCATCTGATGGGGGAATATTTTCATTATGGTTAACCCTTCTGATGGTGGCAATTTACTGCCACCGATAGGCAACTCCCATGGTCGTCCCTGAAGAATAGGTCTTTGGGTCTCCACCTCTTTTTCCCGCCGTCTTACCTTGAATCATAAAAAGGAGATCGGGCTCTGGAACAGATCTATATAGTCTATGTATAGATTTGAGCTCCGTCTGCCATCTGCAAGGGGCGCAACGGGGTTGTCTTCATCATAGCCAGGGGGTTCGATTAGATCGACTCCCCATCTTCATTTGAAAACGCCGTGGGCATCGATCGGCAAATCGGGGGACAATCCAAAGTTCAGTCGGGAGGCAACGGGTCTTGGCTTTGGCGCTAGAAACGCGGCAGAAGCATTTGGACAACCTTCGGATCAATTAGCGTCTCCCGGACTTCATTTCGAACACACCGCCACCGGCCCCCGCTGGAGTATACCGAGTATATGGAGAAACAGAGCAGCGTACTTTGTGTATAGTATGCCATCTCCGTTATCCCCGTCTTATCACCCCAATCAAAAGTACGCACCCGTCTTTTGCCACGCGGTCTCCCCGCGGGTATTATTCGGTCTTCTCTCGATTGGGAATGTGGATTAACCTCGGCCGACGCTCCCGCCCAACCACTCCCACTGAGATGTCTCTCACACTAGTCCACTTCCTGTGCTAATTCTGCTAATAGACCACTAGCGGCTTGAGTCTCCCTCGAGTGCCGGTGAAGTTCTCGCATTCAAGACAAGGCCCAAGAGCATCGTGTTCTGTCTTCGAGAATTCCTTTTAAGCTATAGAACTCTCCGGCCAATCACCTTCTGAGCTTCTTTCGATCTGTGTACAGTATGTATTAATAGACGCCTATTAATCCTAATTAGGTAAATATATATGTGGAAACACCACGGTTTTGGAGACTTATGTCTACGCCAAACTAGACCGATTTCACTAACGCTTCCTTTTACACCATATTGGACGTTGGGTAGAAAAGCCATCAACTTATAGCATTATGAATCAAATGATCGGTGTCAGTTGTTCACCTCATCACACTTGTATCTACCTCGCATCTAAGCGTGTATGCTCTCCAGGAGCAGACAGCAGCTTAAAGCGGGTCGCCCGATACCAAGGTAACAAGTCAGGTGGCCTTTCAGCAGATAGACAGGGACATTTACTCTTCATGCTCTTGAAAAACTGTGAACCAGGGTGGGTTATTGATTGGAGTGTTAGGCCCAACACTGATATTCTGCATAAAACTCCAAGGTTTCTAAGACCATGCTATATCCTAATTATCTCAACAGTATTTAATCTACAAGCAATCATTTCATGAGTGATAGAAGTGGTAGATGCTAGCTCAAGACCTACTAAAGTAGGTAATGTATCTGTACTTCTGTATTCAATCGTTGATCGAGATAAAGTGCAGTAATAATATATCCTTTATAAACCAGTACTTTGTGGGTGCTTTTCTGAAATGTAATTTCCAGACTCTCAAGAACTCGACAGTGTCCTTTATGAGCCTGACCACGGACGTAAGCCTGGGGTATATGTCGGACTTTTCTCCATGCTCGTGCGCCATTATTCTCGCCAGTCGCTAATGCTGAATTGTCTACGATTTCCCCTTGGTCTGAGAGGGTGTTTTGTCTCGATTTGAACTCGGGTTGTAAAATTTTAGTACCGTAGGCTTTCTGAGCTCTTATTGTCCCGGGACAGCCCTTTGAAAGATATCTGCATAGGTGGTAGCGCCGTGTAAGGTTTCAGGGTTTATGCCTGGCCAAGCACGTTAAAGCTTTCCTTCCGGTTCGAACTTCGTTTAGTGGATGAACATACACACCGTAGTTGAGCAAGAGCAGATGGGGCCAATGGCGTAATGCTTTCATAGTAACTTCCTGAATTATCACGAACCAAGCGGTGTTATTGTTGTTGCCCACTTCGAATAACTTCCTCCATTCTGCCTTGTCCCGATCATCTTACCTCGTCGTCTTTCGCTTTCAAACGATCCGAAGGAGAAGTGCAGGGATCAGGGCAGCATGTGGCTTGTTACGACTGGAGATCCATGCCAGTATCATTGATTTGGGACATAGTACTCAGCATTGCCTATTTCCTTGCTTGGGATAGAGTCACATTGCTCCTCAGAGCGTACTGCATGTTCATCATCGAGTCAAGTGATTCCCTTGTTACGATCGGAGGCCCAGGCCAATGAAGAAGACGACTCAGATGATGCTCAGCCTTTGGCTGACTTTTCGCGGACATTGAACAGGGTCACATTGCTCCTCAGAGTGTATTGCACACAGTTCGTCATCGAGGCGATGATTCAACCATTCCCGTTATCTGAGGCTGCTTGCGTTGGCACGGTTCCTTGAACAAAGAACACAGGGTCTGATAATGCTCAACCTCTGACTGGCTCCTTGTGGGGATTGAGAAGGGCCATGCTCCTCGGAGGACCGTTCGGAGGTGGAAAGGGAGGGGATTCATTGGTTTTTGTCTTGTTCAACGGCAGGGGTTGACAGTATATGTTCGGAGCGATTGCTGGGGGTTGGTGGTGTTGGGTGGTTGTTCATGTCCATCTTTTGGAGGCGATCGAGGGGACTTGAAGACTGCGGGGGCAGCGATTCCCTTTGTCTGTTTCTTTGCTTACACAAGGGTGGCTGGATGCACCATGTTTCTCTGTCTGCTGCCGGGTAAATAAGTATCACTTTTGAATAGGAAGCCTGAAATGTATGATACCCTGATAAGTTTATCAGAATATTTGGTGAGGTAGTTCATTTGTTAGGACACATAGCATCAACCAGCAGGGTAATAAACCATGAAAATGCGTCAAACGAAGCCAAGTCTGCTCTCTCATGTCACTTTTACTGGAAATCGAGAATAGCCCAGCCGGCATGTACCATGTCACTTTGGGAAGCCATGTGATCGTCGATCTTCGAGTTTATTCGCACGGCATTGAAGTGGAGGTGAAAAAAAGAGCGAGGCAAGTGAAGCGAGGAGAGTCAAATAAGAGGAGAGTTGGAAGAGTTGTAAGCGGGAAGCAACTTCACCTTTCATCTTGGAGCCGATTACAGAAGGGGAAGTATCATTGTCATCATTCCTTAATGATCCTATCTTTTGCTTTTATGATAGCTCTCCACTAGAAGACATAGTTGAAGCAAGACCCGTTCCGCTCTCATCTTTTTTTTGTAACCGAGGTTTCATAGATATCTACTATAACAAACATTAAGCCCTAAGGAATTGGCGAGGAATTCACTCAGTGAACCTGAACCTGCGTGGGCGTTTGCTGTGAGTATGCGAGAGATAAACAAGCAAAGCCGGATATTTCAACCACCTAACGTAGCAACCACGTGAAGTGATTATGGGGTATCATTGGGTAGAGATATCGTCTTATGCAGAGGATATTCACCGATTTTGTAGAGCAAGTCAAAGTAAACAATGCATGTCATCAATTCGGGTCTTCACCGGGATGCGGGGTGTATTAGGGCTAAAGACATGAGGGGTAGACAGAAGACCCCAGCCCCACTGCGAGCTCACCGGGAACCGATGTAGTTTCAGATGCCAGCGATAGCAACCAACGCGGCATCAGAAAAAGAAAAATGCATTGGCAATAAGAGGGCTTGGCGTGGCGAGACTAGAAAAAGGTTCTGTAAATCTTCACTGTGCCCTTGCCTGTGGAACATGATCGACAGGACTGGCCTCAGCCAAGGCGGCGCATATCAGATTGCACAAAGGCTTGGCAGATCATCATCCACCTTGGCAGCACTTGGCAGGTATCTAGGATACATCCCTCGTATTGATTGGGCATACTATTGTCTGGGCATTGATAAGGAGGTAGGCTATGCTGACCATGTGGCCCGGCTGTGCAGCTTGAATGGCCTAGATGATTGGAAAAGTTCTTGCTGAATTGGAAATTTGCCCAGGAGGGCTTGATATAGTCTGAAAAGACATAGATATATTTCAGAGAAAAGCAGAGCCTAGATCAGATAGCGCCTTCAACACCCCAGTTCTTTCCCATCATTGTGTTGCCTCCGGGGCGGCGGATACCGATTGATCCACGATCGGTGTTGCCAGGATTGAACATATATATCACCCAAAGAAAGAAATCGACAAAAATGCATCGGTCGCTGATGTTCATGGTAACGACATGTCATGAATAGAAGCATAGGAAATGAAGCATGTGGATGAATCACTGAGAGCCCTTTTGGCTCTTGTTGGGGTGGCCCAGGTAGAGGAAGCCATTGGGGAGGGTGGTAGCGATGTCATTGAATCGCGAGTCCACAGTAGAGGTGGAAGAGGAGCTGTTGGAGCGATGGTGCTCTTGGTGGGTCAAATTAGGGCTCAGGTCGGTAGAGCTGCACTCGCTTATGGCCTGTTCCTCAAAGGCACGAGGGTCAGGGCCAGATTCGATGGGAGACAGCACGAGGAACTTGTTCTCAGGATGGAAAGGGGCTGAAGTTTCGGCGGAGAGGACGAGCCATCGAGAGTTGGGAGTGGGAGTGTACATTTTGGAAATGCTGGTATGGACGTGTGCACGTAGTGGTATACTTAGAGGGGTAATAAGACGGAGGTTGAACTTGAATGGTTTTAAACAAAAATAGGTGAAATCGGCCAGACTTTATAATCCACCAGAACCTCGAAGAGGGGCACAGTATCAGGAATAGTCAGTGGTGAGTTGTGTCGATCCAGCACATCATATCTTGGGAGCAAGTGGATACCCGGTCATGCATACTCTCCCCGCGATAATCGCCCAATAAAGGGGAATCCCAAACATGCTGCACTCTTTCACATGTCTTGGCTCCGGCAATAAAATACAAATTAAAGGAACGGAAGAAAAAACGAAAGGGGGAGATTCGGGACAAGGATTCACTATTGGACGACTATCACCCTTTCTTATTTCCAATTCTTCGACTTCGCCTCTCTTGGCTCTCGCCTCTGGAATTTTGTTCTCACCAGAGCACCAGTCTAGGCTGCCCACAATCATTCCCAGGCCATGGCAAGCATGCACACGCTTGGCAGGTCAGCAATTCCCCCTATCTATCAATTGCGCAAGTGTCGCAAAACAGAGGAAGGCGGGTCCCGTTGCCAACCGAGCAAAAGAAGCCTCGGAAGATCCGCAGCCAGGATGAGGGGCCTAGATAGGCCAAGACCCCGTGTAACGGCATTTCATAGGCTTCTCCAAGTGCGGAGGCCCCGTTACTCAACCCTATCTCTGCATCCCTCCGATCATCCCGATTGCGTCCGCGTCAGTCCCTTTTGGGACCCTTTTGGCACAGGATGGCCGCTCCTATTTGCTTTCAAGATCTCGTAGCCCGCGATTCATTTCTTTTGGGGGATAATCGGACGGCAAATGACATCATTAGCTTTGAATTCGCCCGTTATCAACTAAGATCTAACGGAAGTACCCGATTGACTTGCGTGTTTATTTTGCAGTATGGGGAGATGGTCAGCATATGAGGGGAGCAACCCGATAACCATATTGCGATCACGCATGATAACAAAGAAAAGAAACAGGAGCCAAGCCGGAAGCTGTGCAGCTGGATATTTGGAAAGAGATATTGTAAACATATTGTAAAATTGCCTGACAACCGTCGCGTGGTGCACCACTCCTGCAGTCCCCGAATGCATGTACGGTTTTCCCTAGTTGCAACATTCTCGTCCAATTCAATGGCGCCTAAATGCGGTATCAAATGGCCGTGAAGTTTGTGAATCCTCGCTGTGCTTTGCCGCCCTACGGTCACTTTTGCCTGGAGTCGATCTCCCGTGGGCGCCTGGAGAGCCTTAGTCACACTCCTCATATGAGCGCCTACTGCTACTGCCAAGATCTCTCTTCACCAGTCATGCTGGGCCTAGGATTATTCATTGGCCAAGAATACAACTTGTTCCCTTTCTGCCTTCGGCGGCCCGGCGTGTTTTTCTCTAGCAAAAACTGCGCCCCACGCTATCACATACAGCCAATAGTGACGTCTTTTCTGAACAATCAAGGTCGATCTTGACACCGAGGCTCTATGAGCTACTTTGTCTTCCCTTAGAATTGCACGGTAAAATGCCTCATTGCAGTCCAGCGCTGCTGAATTGTTACAGCTATCACCAACGGCGGCTGCCTATCGACTACATCCTATGTAGTCGATATCGCTGTGAATGAGAGTTTTCCAAGCTTTGAGACGGCGGTCGTCATCTAGACCTTGTACTATCGGTTATGCTTTTCCGGGTCTACGCTCTCGAGCGTACGTTATAGTATTTGGGATCTCTGCTAACTTGCCTGCCATGCCCTGCTAAGCCCGGTCTGTCTATTTGGCACTCCGGGTTACACTAATTGTTAACAGCGAATTGGATCCTACAGATTCTGTCTACTAACATATCAGCGAGAGCTTTTGGGATTCTTCATTGTGCAAGATCGGAAAGCATGACAGCCCTTGGGACAGAGCTGGTCCAAGTTGCTCATATGCCCCCCTTTTGACTGCTGCCCAACAATGCCGACTGCGGCAGGTGCCTCATGCGAAAGTGAAGACCTATAGCATAATATGCGATCTTTTTCAGATGAGCTGACTCTATGCCTGGCTCAATATGTTACTGTTGGTTCCATGCGCAGCCGTGAGCCCTTTTCGCGGCGGGGCCTTGTTGGTATAGAGAATGTCGTGTGTGGAATCATGTCAAGTGTCTTTGCAGCTGCGGAACTCTAACTATAGATTGTGGTAATGCGACCTCTATTCACTGTTGACGTGCACAAAGCCTAGAACATCATACCCCCTCTTATGATCCACATAACGGCCAACTATGCATTCTGTTGGATATATGTTCTTAGGCCTGACTATTCAGACCTTGCCTCTGTACCCTCCACCAAGGTGTCAGTAATGAATGCATATGGCACATCTGCCTTGACAGAGCCGACGAGAAGCTATGTCTTTGTCTACTACTATAGCTCGGCGCAGTCATTGCCTACATGCGCAGAGTGTTATAAAGCCGGATAATGATCCTCTGCTTGTAAGGTTGTTCTCACACACCAATTCACAGACAATTCTTCTCTTAAACATCTCATCCTGCCTCTCCTCTCAAATATCATATCTCATTCCCAGGTTCCTTATAATGTGTTCACGCTATATCTTCCTATACATATGCGGATGCGCTTTCCAAGACGGCGAAGTCGTGCCTTGTGCAAAGAAAGGCACACCCGACTGCCACGGCATAAAAGAATACTTCCGTTCTCGAAAAGAGTACAAGTGCCCTAGACACGGTGGCTAGAGGCTTAATGTAAGTTGGGCTTTGCATATCCCACGTCTTGCTTGGATAGCTCTGTTAACACGAGAGCAGATGAGCCCTAAACGTCAAAGTCCCAATTGTATCTAGCCCAATGCTGATGCACTGTGTGTGGTCCTTTTTTTTGCAACAAAGGAGGATGCTCTAAATCCCTGTATCGTATTCTGAAGGCCTCCTCTATGCCCGGGTGGAATTGATCTGTTATTTTGTATTTGTGAGCTCAGTGTCCTTGTGGATAAGTTTTTATACTGTTTTTTCTGTTTCCGTTTCTTCTGTCGTTTTTCTTTTTGGACTATATTCCTTGACCATGATATCCATCGCCCTACGTCTCATCTTTCGTGGATTTTGAAACCACACATCCCTGATCCTTGAAATTTCTACTTTGTTGGCTTGATATTTCATTGGACTTTCTATTCGAATCAGCTTTCCAATACCTCGGTATCTTGCAAAGCATGTTCCATGACTTCAATCACAGTCTCTTTCAATTTTCCTATGCTATCAAGAACACGCATTGAATAAATTCGAACAGGAGCCCGTTCGAAGACACGTATGGGTTCGTAAAACCGAATTTAGCCACGTTGATGCGCATGTGGGGAAGCCTTCGCTCGCACGTCGCAATCGCACTATCGCTCCCAGAAAGCCCTGATGCATCCAGGACCGGGTAAGGGTCCACGAAGCAATATGATGAGACCATGTCAGCCAACGGGATTAGCCCCGTTGCACCCTGCGATAGATGCAGGTTTTGAAAGTGCACTGAAGCACCAGGAGCAAAAAGAAAAGATTGAGCAAGATGGCTGCCTGGTTATTGGCAAAGCTGCTTCTGTTCTTGATAGGGTGCCTGGCTTGCAATTGAACGAATTAACCAGCCACGATAAATGCTTTTGCGGATTTCAGAGGCCTCGACGGGTGGTCAGCCGCAGGCAGACACTTCGAGCGTTGCATTAGGCCGCATATGTTTTCATCATCTGATTCCCTGGGTGGCTCCCGGCCATCGAAGGTCGAGCGTCTGTCTCTTGTTATACAAACTTATCGTGCAGTAAGTAGGAGACCGTTTGGCTTGATTGGCGCCCCTTAAAGAGTGTCAGACTTATCTCGAGCTACTGTGGTATGAAGAAAGAAACCACGAAGCTCAGCTTGTCCACCTTCATTGTCGTTCCTGGGTCACGTGCATCCTCATTGATGGGACCGCGAGCTCCCCCGAAGCTTCTCCATGTTCCGCGATATCATGAACCCTTAAAAGACACAGTCAAGTCGCACATGTGATGTCCATCGAAGTTGACTGGGCAACGGCCACTTCTGGCCCGGATGGTGAAGCGCTGGCGGAGCGCATCCGATCATTTGTCCATGACAAGTTCCAGCAGGTCGCCCTACCGCGCTTTATCCGCTCTGTCCAGGTCCATTCCTTTGAATTCGGTACCATTGCCCCAGACCTCGAAATCAAAGATTTCTGTGAACCTTTCGCGGACTTTTACGAAGAAGACGATGACGACACTTCTGGGACCTCCGAGGAACTCATCACCGATCAATGGCACCATTCGGAGCTGCAGGAGTCTCCCTATGAGGAAGATATGCCATTGAACCACGCATCTCACAATCTCAGTCACCATCCATACCCAGGCGAAGATTTCCAACCCTCCGCGCTCCGATCTCCGCTTCCCATTGGCGACCACCTGAATCCGCCCTTCCTGCCCCGCGCTGGCTCCCCCGGCATTCCTGGAGGCACCTCGACACTCGGCTACCACCTAATGTCACTAGGCGGCCTCTCAGGTGCTCAAACACCTCTAGCAGCTGTTGCTGGTGGCAGACCATTCGCCAGTAATTGGTCCGATGCCGGCATTGGCCCGGGCAGACTGCGTCCACCGCGCCCAGTACCGCAACCTCGCGCAGAAGCGGATCTAGATACTCCCACCTCGGCTTCACGACCTTCAACGGCCAATACGCTTCCTTCGCATCCATCCATCGGCCAAACGGGTAGCAGCGGATCAAATCGAAACAGCATCGACCCTGCTGATGTGCCCCAACCATCAACCGAGCCTGCCGTCGATCCCTCGGCCCCAATCCCGCCTCGTATGCGCGAGCGCCGTCCAGAGGACTTTCAAGTTTTATGCCATGCAAAATACGCCGGGGACGTCCGCATGTCATTGACAGCTGAGATCCTACTCGACTACCCAATGCCCAGCTTCGTTGGTCTTCCTCTGAAACTCAATGTTACCGGCATCACTTTCGACGGTGTAGCGGTAGTGGCTTATATTCGCAAGAGGGTGCACTTTTGCTTTTTGTCCCCAGAAGATGCGGATGCTTGGCTGGGCTCTGAGACAAATCAGGGAAGCCAAAACCAGCCCGGTGACGATGGGCGGCCGCGATCTGGTGGAGATCAGAAGCGGCAAGGCGGATTGCTCCAGGAGATCCGGGTGGACAGCGAGATTGGTCGCAAGGAGGATGGGAAGCAGGTCTTGAAGAACGTTGGCAAAGTGGAGCGTTTTGTACTCGCGCAGGTGCGCCGTATCTTCGAGGAAGAACTTGTCTATCCCAGCTTTTGGACTTTCCTTGTCTAGTGCCCAAATGGTCACGGTCACACCATATATGTACAGTTACGAATATTATGATATTGAAAAAGATGATTTCATGGCCCGAATTCACTATCCTCATAGTGCAAGATTATCCTTGACCAAGTTAAAAACACATCGTTATCAGGTAAATGGATGGGTTTTCCAGAGCAAGCACCATGAGGCACGGCCACTCTTCTGCGTCCGGAGCAATATCTGCTGGTAACAAAGACCACGGCGAGCAAAGTACTGCGCCGTGGGGTTTATGAAGCCTCTCCCTAGAGCGGCGGGAGGTAGTAATGTAGGAGACAAAGTACGAACAGCTCTCGAATCAGTGTATTGAGGTTTAAGTATCGCGCACCGAATCGTTCGACAACGCAATTCCAAGATCGACTCACGCGAGAGAGGTTTGTCTCAAAGCCCTCAAACAGACTCGAAGTTGCTCTCCGAAAAATTGTCCCCGAAACTATGCAAGGCCTTACAGAGACTTCTTGTCGTCGTTGTCATTCTTGGAGGTGACCACCTCGTCGCCGAGCTTGTGGTACTCGCGGGTCAGTCCCTCACACTGCTTCTTGAGGGTCTCGATGTCGCGGTCCTTGGCCTCGAGCGCCTTCTTCAGAGCGCCGATCTCACCAAGAGAGCCAGCCTCAGCAAGGCGGGCAGAGTCCTTGCCGCCGGCCTTCTTGTCACCCTCAAGGAGCTTGACTCGGTCTTCAAGACGGAGAACCTCGAGGATCATGGTGTAGGTGCGGTTGAGGATGAGGGAGAGGAACAGGGTGAAGCCGCACAGGTACATGTTGCGCTGCGAGTAGAATTTGCGGGCTTGCACCTCCATGCGATCAGTGCCGAGGTGGGCAGCTCTGTGAGAAAGGTATATAATTAGCCATGTTCAGCGTAAGTTTCATGAGTTGCATGGTGCTTACCCGACAGCAGAACCATCCTTGGTAAAGGCTGCCAGCTCCTGCTGCACCCGGTACACCCGGTTGACGCTGTCGATGAACAGAATCAGGATAAAGATAAAGGTGATCTAGAATATGTTAGACAAGTCCAATTCAACAATTTGAAGTTCTTTTACCTTCAGACCATACTGTAGCTTTGCGATAATCGGGCTTTCGGAGACAAAGGTAAACAGCTTGCGCTTGACGACGAAAGGCAGAGGGACGATGAGGGCCAGGAAGACGGCCATCTCAAACACCAAAAGGAGGAAGACCTGAGAATAGCATAGTTAGATCACGGAATGTAATAGTGCGGGCATGTTTGGCTGATCTGGCTGCTCCGGGTAGCTAGGCTGCAACCACACCCAGCTAGCTCGGTCGGAGAAACACAGATGTCAAAACCCCGTTAATCCATGGAAAGAGCATACAAGACTGTAGTAAAGAGTCATCTTGCGGAATGTGATCGGCAGAACCGGACTGGAGATTGACTATTTGTGCTGGTCAAAAGGGGGCGGGGGACTCGGTGACAGCTGGCTAATGTAAATAAAGACCAGCTCCGCACAAAGAACTGGGTGATAAGGTATTGGGGGTCTGAGAACTCGATAAATGAGAAGACAAAGACAACGTGGTCAGGTTGGACGGGGAGAATTGAGGTTGCAGCGATACGCGTACAAGATCGAGGTGGTACGAGGTGGTCTTTATAAGGAACTTTTCCAAGGTTCCCGCTTCGGGCCATAGACGTCATCAACATTCCCGCCACGTGACCATGTGGACAGCCCTAACGTGGAGATGGAGATCAAGATGTCATTTCATGTGACGATTATATTCTATGTCTACTATATACAATCCTTTTTGCTTTCCTCATCTCCTTGGGCCAACCCGTGTAACTATCCCTCAGCCTCATAGGCATTTGACTTGTGCTTGGGCTCGAACTTGAAGTCCTTGTGGGCAGGACCGAGGAACATCTCACTATCAACCAGTTAGTATTCAATCATGATTTAGAATTCAAAAGGCACTTACGTGATCTTGATCCAGTCCTTATAGTTGCCACTAGCCATGAGAGTCTCCAGCTCATTCCGGCCGCGGAAGGCAGGAGGCCTGTCGTTAATATGCGGAGGGAGATACTCCAGCAATCCGATCGGGACGTAGCGATAGGCGAAGCTCAGCCATTCCAGCATGAAGCGGCGAGTAGTGCCAATACCATGCTCGTCAGAACCCCATGTCTCAAGGCCGTACTTGGCAAACTTCTCGATCATACCGAGACGCTCCGATGCCGACTTGTCAAGATACTGACCCGACTGGATTTCCTCGAAAAGCCAAGGTTTAATCAGAGCACCACGTCCCAGCATGACCGAATCAACACCGGCATTGTTGATGTGGTTATCATAATCAATGTGAGAGTAGCAGTCACCGTTGCCAAGGAAGTATGTCTTGCCGCCATTGGGCATGTAGCGAGCATCGGGCTCGTGGATAGTGTCAACAAGGCTATCCTTCTTCTCGTTCAGTCGTTTGATGAGGGCTGCGCAGTCGGCAATGTAGCCCCAGTCAGCCTGTCTGGTGTATCGCTGCTGTCTGCTACGTCCGTGCAGAGTAATCGCGGCAGCACCAGGGGGGCCAACATTCAGGATACTCGATTCGTAACCGCCGAGAACCATGCGCTCAACAAGTTTCAAGGCAGTGGGTTGGTTATCCCTGGTTCCCATGCGAATCTTGACGGTAATGGGGATTTCTTGGGAGACAGCATTCATGCCACGAATGATCTTCTCCAGCTTGGAGTGGTGATCCAAAAGCGCCGAACCAGCTCCCTCGCGGAAAACAAGGTCGATAGGGCAGCCACAGTTCAAGTCAATAACACGCAGGTTGGGTGTAAACTTGGAGAGAACTTCGGTGGCCTTGAGGGCATGCCACGGCTTGTTGGCTGCGATCTGAGCGCCAAACTTGAAATCCTTGGAGTTGTCGTAGCCTTGGACAACGTTGTCTCCCGGAATGATAGTCGGAGGGAGCATCTCAGACTCATGCGCCTTCAACAGCGTCCACTCGGACTTGTTACCTTGGATTAGCGGCATACTCATCGCCATCTCCGAGTAAGTAAACTGCGCACCCATATCAATGCAGAGTCTCCGGAATGGCATATTGCCTTGAGTTGTCAGGGGAGCCAATGTCGGCGTCTCCGGGCCGAAATAGATGCGTCTCTTCTCAGATGGCAAGAAAGGCGGCTCGGTAAACGTAGCTTGGTTGATTTCCCTCTCCTCCTTGACTTTCTCCTCTTTTTCCGTCTTAGTCTCATCGCCCTCGCCATTGGCTTTGGCATCCTCTCCCTCCTCCTTGTGTCGTCCATGGAGTTGCTTCTCAAGCTCCGTAGAAGACTTGTTGAGCCAATCATTGAATGCATTGGCACGGGGGGTGGTCTCTCGCTTCCGTGCAAGATCCACCTTAGCGTCATAAGAAATGATGTTTACGTGACCATCGGAGTCTGCGACTGGCACGAGGGGCTTGGCCTTCTCCTTGCGCTCTTCGTCTTCAAGTAGGATCAATTCTTTTCTTCCATCTGCAGTCTCCCGTTCAGTCGAATGGGACCCAACGAAGCGGCACCTCCACCCAGCATAGCATTTCCCGCGAGTCTCCCAAACAGGGCACTTTCCATCGAGCGTAGTAAGGTCCTCGCGCCTGTGTTCTCTCAGGTAGAGCCGCAAGTCGTGCTCGAACCGGCAGTTCTCGTCGCCAAACTTGCACTTTTCCGGCGAAAATTCTGGGCTGTACATTCTTGAGATACAGAGACCCTTGGCATCCTTGGACGAACCGAATCTCCGGTTGGTGTTCTGGCCTCTGGCCTTCTTCTTCTTCTGGTCCTTCTTGCCGTCTTCGCGCTCGGCGTGGGATGCACCTTCGGCGATATCGTCAGTGTTGGTCTCGACTGTGGGCTTAGGCTTGGAGGGAATCAAGAATCTGGCAATTGCACGAGTGTTAGTCTGCTGCGAATCTCAGAAGGTGGGGCAGACATGCTCTGCTTTAATGGGCGCAATGCCCTTTGATCTGGGATCCTGCTTCACGTTTTCCGACGTTTCCTCGAGTCGCGCCTTCTTGGAGGGGGGCTCGTCAGCACTGTAGAGACCGTTGGTAGCGTCGCGTTTAGTGACATCCATCTCCGATGACACATGTCGAGTATCTGGAGGCGGCGCTGGAGCCGTTGCTGAGTCCATGCTAGCCATCTTGTAATATAAGGCCCGATGGGGTCTTCTCGATCTCTGGGCCAAGTCCGAGCTTTGTTTCAAGCAAAAAAGACGAAAAAAAGCGGGCAGGACGTGTTGCGGCGTGCTCCGATCTTTATCAAAAATTCACCGAGTGGTTTGCAATGTTTGCATCTGGTTCCAGCACATGAGAATCATGACTAATCAATCACACGTCAATCCCGTCTTAGCTACCCTGAGCCTTAGACAACTCCTGGCTTGACTATTTGGAGGACTCTTTCACCTGATACCTAAGTCCCAATAACCTCGACGAATATGTTAAATACCCTGACTCGTCCAGTCGCTCAAAATTTAATGTAGGTTATAATAATTATGGAGGAAGGAAGATCCAAAAAGATAGCCTCTACGACAGCGTGGGTCCACCCAGCGGTATCCACCAATCACTAAAAAGAACTAACAGTGAAAGCAAAAGGAAATGGACGAACGGCGATTTGAACGCCGGACCTCCCGCATGCAAAGCGGGCGCTCGTACCCCTGAGCTACACGCCCATTAGCTTGATTATTGAGAGCTTTTATGCGCTCTGAAGTCCAGGGTAAATGTCCGAGAACCTACCTGGTTGCTTTAAGGCGATGAAAGCTATCTCTTGAATACTAACTATTTCGGTCCCCTTAATATACCGCCTGAAGCTAGAACAGGGAGTTTCTGTAAGGTTTCACATTCCAGTATGAGTTTGCTTTATATGTATTGACAAAATTCTAAACGGTAGAAAAATAGAAACTGAGATGGTTCGAAGGGACGCGCCCAGTCTGACTTGAGCTACTTGAACTGCTAAAAATAGGCTTAATGTAAATATTAAACAAAGACAACTCAGACTAGGTATAGTAGCAGAAAGCAACCCTAGTACGCTGTGTTGTTTGTATACCACTCATCACCATTGGAGCAGGGCTTGCAGGGTCCTTTTGGCGTGGATACAACTCAGTCCACAAAGATGTCTCGAGACAAAGCAAAGTTGCCACCCAGTTCAGTATATACCCAAGCTTCAATGCCTTCTTCCAAGGTTGTTAGCAAAGTTTGCCCACAACTCTTCGAGACCAGATCCCAATCGAGTGATACCTTCCTCCGTTGCCTTTCCAGCTAGCATATGTGCAGCTTTCCAAGCGTTCTCCTTCCCTAGCACGAGCACAATGTCTATATAGTGACAGGATCCAAGGAAATCCCCCTCACCTGCCCATTCAACCGAATAAGTTGTTGGCGTGCCACCCACCTGCAATACTTGCTTATGAGATAGTTAGTCATTTGAGATAGCTTTTGGTAATATACCAAGTTCCCAAGCTCTCCACGTAAGACACAATAACAGGCAATCTGAGTAAGCTCTGCGGACCGACCTTACTTGTAAAGAGGCGGTCATCACGAGCAATCCAACCTATGAGGATGGGCTGCCTTTAATAACCTCTGGAAGCCTCCGATCAAATCCTGTTCCATGGACAAAGGAGCACATTGCAGAGTGGGTGCAAACAGCGTAACCTGCGTTTGTACAGGGTTGAGGAGCAGCCTCTTTTGAACTCCCAGCATTTCATCCACTGACATCTCCCTTGGTTCCTTGGTGAATAACTGTTCTGCTTTTTGAGAGAGCAGGGACGCTGTGGGTGTGCGATCTTTCAACTCGCGCAATGGCGGGCTAAAAAGAATGGCGCGATGGAACAGACCCGCAGTGCCCTCGACGACCAGCAAACAAATAATAGAATCCACACGGCCCGATGGTCCGACCACGGTGATATTGTCCCTGTCTCCGCCGAATGAGAAGATGTTGTCTTGAATCCACCGAAGGGCCTTGCACGCTGATCCAGAAGGCCTAGTTTTGCGGGTGCGGTTCCATCTAAGTCAAGGAACCCGAACACACTGAGTCAATAGGTGGGCGACATTGACATAAATGATACCCCTCTTCGCCAGATCGACCGGCTGGTAGCAGTCAAGGCCTCCGCTACCTGAGATGTAGGTGCCACCATGTAGCTAGACCATGACAGCTTTGAAAGCATCCTTTGGTGCAGTGCGGGATGGATGCAGGCAGTTTTCGCTCTGGCTATGGCCTTTTGTCAACGGACCCATGGCGAGTCCAGTCATGACGGAGCTGGGGGCAAATTGGTGCCCGATCGATACAGTCATGGGCTTCCACTCACTGATCGACTGGCCGCGGGGCTTCAAATCGGCTTCTTTAGCATATGGAATGCCTCGAGAGTAGATGAAGATGGTGTCTAGCACTTTGATGGGCCCTACGGGCATCAGATTGATTTTTAGTGCTGACATGTCGACATGGGAAAATGAGTACAATGAAAACCTTGGAATGAGAAGTCGTGAATCCATGTAATCGGTCTTCATCCAGAGTGACGGATACTCCCGAGCGGAGATCTGTGGGGATGATAAGAAGTGGGATTTGCTTTCAACACATAGGAAGTGCTCACGCACAACACCCACTTGACTTCATTAAGCTCTATTTAGCTGGATTATATCTCTCTAGAAGGATTTTGGGTGTTTTCTGGGCGACTTCCGGATGATTTACGGAAGCTTTCTGTATGCCTTCCGGATGTTTTTCAGTTGCCTTCCGGAAGGCACCCGGAAGTATTCTATAGAAACCTTATTTTGACAACTCTTGTCTCGAGATCAATAAGAATAATGCGTTGAAAGGGAACTACCAAGTTAAACTTAGGTATTCACCATCTTCCATGAGAAATCACGCGAGCGCATACTAGTCATCATCTCCCCCATCTCCACTGGCACCACCTCTCTCATCACGATTGAGTACCACCAGCTCCAGTAGCATCATCAGCTCCAGCAGTATCACCATTCCCACCATTTCCACCAGTTCCAGCAGTACCTCCAGTTGTAGCAGTACCACCGGTTCCTCGTCGGGTTCGCAGCTTAGGACCCAGAACGGCCGCGTCCACCCTTTTCTTCAGATCCTTGTACTCCTTTGTTTTCTTGGCAGTTCGATCTCGGATCACCATATCTTCCAGCTGAAAGCGTTCCCAATGAACGACTTGGGGCTCGCCTAGTCGGTTCGGGGGAGGGAAAATGAGAAAAAATGCCGAGTGTTTCTTTTCGAACACTACGCGGCCCGGACTCCAGTCTGTCTTGTCACGCATCGGATATCCAGTCCATAGAAGGAGCTTTCGGAAGACTGTGGGGAAGTGTGGCTGTTTTGGCATCCCCATCTCGTAATTGACCCATCGGTTGTAATAAATGAAGTCTGCGATCGTTTGAGCGGACTGGTAGTTCAAAACAGGGGCCTGGATTTCCCTCAGATTCACAACTCCAAGTTCAAAGTGAAGACTTAGTCCGCGGAGATTTTTGTAACCTGCTGAAATGGCGACAAGAACATCATGTGGCTACTTGTGTCAGTGAAGCTGTCATTATTGTTATGCGAACCTTCTAGACTTACCCATCTGCCGGCCTTCTGTTTCACATCTATCTCCAGAGTCTCCAGGAGCGGACAAAGGTGATCCAGACACAAAAGGTCTTCAGCGGAGGGCACAACGCGGCGTTTCTCCCCGGGTCACGGCTCATCCTGATGGATGCACAGCTTCACTAGCCCAGGGTGGTTTGTAACGATTAAGATTGGGCACCGGGCGTTCACCAGCTCCAGTGTCTCCAACGTGTCGAAACCCAGAATGAATTTGCCTAGACAAAGGCATGAGTCCTGATCCGCAAATCCCTCCACTTTCAGGTGCTTCAAAAACACCGCATGACCGTAGATCTGGCAAAAGAAACCTTGCACGGGTCTCGGACCCAAGGAAAGGGACAGGAGTCTATCCCAGCGAAATCGATTCTCCCATAGGTTCCACTCGTGATCCAGCATGGAATAACCGTTAATGGAAAGTTTCTCAATTGGAGGGAACATGTCAAGCACTCTCGGGTTGAAAACGTTGTGGTTGAACCTCACAGCCTGTGGTACGGGCAATGGCCCTTCAATGGAAAGCGTCCGGAGGTTGGGACTGGCAAAAACAAGACGATGGAAAGGCTGACGACAAAGCTTGACAGTGCTGTAGAATCGCCGGAAATAGAAGCAGTCAAGCTTCACGTGCATAGTCGTGATGGAGGGTAGAGTTGATCCGGACCATTTGGCCTCCGTGCCCTCTCCAAGCAGCTGGAGCTCCGGCTTCATAGGATGGCTGCGGATGCTCCGAGTGAATGGTACCTTAGGCCCGTTGGGAATTGGAGGATGTACAACCCAGTGCGGCAAGTCGTCGAGGGTGGAAGGAATGTGGCAAAACAACCTAATGCATATAAGCCTCTCATCGTCAAGTAAGAAATCAGGAGCAGACTGGAACTACCTCACGAGCGAAAGATTCGGCAGACGCGTTATCCAGTACCCTAGGTACCCAAAATACACAAACTCAGTGAAGGGCCGGTCGAGCCGGTTCCATCGGTCAAAGTTAAGTATGGTCAGGATATGAACCTGGGACCGTAGACGTCCAGTACGATCATTTCGGAAACGATTAAGAAGGTTTTCAAGCCCAGGCGAAGGAAGCCCAGGCGGCGGGTCCCCATCAGACCCTGTGAGCGCAGGTTGAACGGGGGAAATTTGTTGATCCATGCCTGTCGGCGCACGCAAGTTGGCTGGATAGTGCACCTCTCGGTCTCGCTCGAGAGCAGGACCAAGAACGACTGAGTGATAGAGATGCGGCGTAGCGATGCAGCACATGTCTTTTGACACGAGGCAGAGATTGTAAAGGTGCCGTCTATCATCATCATCGCGGAACTGAGAGCAAGTCAGTTGACGGTATAGTCAGATAGTAACAAAGGAGACTCACCAGATAAGTGATATTGAACCAGATGTCCCAGTGCAGGATGGCATAGTCTTCTTGAGCGGCATTGCTTTCGTTCTTGATCCTGTACGGCGAGCTTTCCCGCTTGTGGCCCCCGGTTGGCGCCATCCTTGATGCCGACGGAGCAACGGTCAATGGGTTGAACGGGGATAGAAAAGAGGAACGAGGTGGGACAGGAGGGAAAAAGGAGGAAGACAGGAGGAAGGCAGGAAGAAGATAGGTTGAAGATAAGAAGGTGAAGCTAAATATCACAATGTAAGAAAACGTCATGTGTTTGGCGTTGTCTGTGAAGGGTGACCCGCTTAATCACGACCTGAGGCTGACGAGATCGACGAGGCCAACGAAACTAATCTGTTTGTGACGTTTTCCTCGTAGATCACCCCGTAGGCATACACTGCAAGTGAGACTACCATGTGGAGGTACCCATATCAAAACGATCCCACGTGAATTTCCCCCATAGTGCGGCTTTATCCTCCTTGATGCCCGAAGGAAACGCCTTTCGGGTAATGAAAACACCACATCCACATATATGGGCTTCTTTGGGAACGACGAGTGAATGTGACCTGATGACTTGGTGATCAAAAGCCGAAGGACCAGCAATATCCAGGTTACCCGCGAGACTGTTTGATGCTGCTATTGCGGCTAGTTCAAAGCCCTCTTCTAGCTTCGTTAAGCTTCCCATTAAGAGAGCCACCGGGGTGCATTTGAATTATCCTTGCACTGGAGGCGCCCGTCTCAACAAGGCCAAAGCTTTCCGGCGCAGGCCGGCACCACGATATTTTATGACGGTGACAGCCAGTAGGATACCAGTTCCTATTTCAAGGAGAACGGTGGTTGGGAACCGTCTGGCCCTGTCGAGGAAATGGAACTCAAACTTGATTGCTCGATGATAGGCATAAAGTCTGCATGATGAACGTCGGTGACCATTGCCGCTGTGTCAGGCATCCAGTAACAATTATTGATGTCGGACCATGATAAGTAGGAGAAATTGGTTCCGTCGACTGGTATTGCAGATTCCGCGCGAAGTCTCTGGCACAGAGTGGTATAGACACGATGCCAATGAGCAGGTCGATCTTGAAGAGATTCCTTTTGAGATCATCCCTGTACTCACAGCGTACCCTCTATCGACGGGTTCAAGGGACGTAGTTGCTTCACGTTCAAAGACTATAACCTTCTCCGGACAGCAGAAATATGGCGGTCCTTGCACTGTCAAGTTTTTGCAGTGTTTACGAACGAAAGCTAGAGCCCACGCTCTTTTCTGTAGTCGGATACAGTTCGCTTGGTTGGGTCCGAGGAAGCCCCGAAAGAGTAAGAGAGATATTGCCCAAATGCAAGAACAATGGGACAAGTGCATGCCCAGCTTTGGTGGTGAAGAGCCTTCCAAGTCCAATTTGAACACGCAGACCAAGAATCAAACTGCCGCCCTAGCTGTATAAACTGGAGTGCCTCCTATACCCGACCTTGTATAGTCTCAATGCAGATAACAGCACACAACTGATCGGCGCAATGTATGGGTCTGCGTTGCCTCGTTCGATCTGCGAATGGACGCTGGGCATGAAAGGACTGGCACCAGGTCAAAGCCTCTCGATGGGTTTGATTTAGCGAATCTATTTTGTCGTCTCGATTCCTCACGTATGGAAACCCAGACACTGATCCGGGTACTCGAACAGAGGGCTCATTGCACTGCGGCGGGTTTGCGGGACAACAAATGTCCAAAGATTGATTCCAAGGCCACCCAGCAGATACTAAGCAGCGTGTTGAAAGTCATACTCAAATGCATGGCGCTCTTGTTGTGCCGAATTGGTGATAGTGATAGTATGTGGCTGGGTCGGCCCAGTGGGCGCGGAAGGAGCTGCCAAGGACGTTCCCCTCTCATATTGGCACCCTCGTCCAGGGTTTGAAACAACGAAGGCAATGTGGCTTTTCCTCGATCGCTTGAACAACGAAGGAAATATGGCTTTCCTTGCTGTATCAACTCTTCGAACCCTATTTGATAGTCACGTGTAAGTCAAGGAAGAGCTTGTAGCAGAACGTACTTGCAGGTTTTGCACCCCGCCTGGGATTTGGAAGCGCCAATTTGGCGACTGTTTAAAGCATTGTCATCAAGTTCCATCGTAGACATTTTCTTTCATCGCTAAGAGTCAAAGTCGTAAGGATAGAGCTCAAGACGTGGCCAAAGTCGTGAAAATGGAGCGGACAAGCGGGAGGCGGTCACCCTGTGGGATTCCTGAGGCGGAGATGGAGAATACGTGCGATTGAACTGTAGCTTCAAGGCCACGTTAAAGAACTGAATCCAAATATGGAGTGTCACCTTTTGGTAGGAATAAATCGAATGTGGACGTGACAAAGTGCAGAATCATGAACAACGAACTCATAGGTAGTCTTTGGTCGGATGTGAGAGCAACGAACTATTTCATCGCATGCGAGAGACAATCTTCGTCCAACGTGAGTGAAAAATATCCGCCAGGTCGAAAGATGTCTAAAAGTTGGCGCAGTGCTTGAATAATCTTGATTCTAGAACATAGTCTCCAGCTGACTAGCCGACCTGCAGTACACTGACTATCTCATGGTCAAACCCGAACAACCTTCCCAGACTTGAACCCCTTGGCCTGGGAAAAGTAGTATCCACGCTGATTGCTGACCACCAGTTTGCCCGTACCTTCTTCAGTAAACTCAGCATTATAATGGGTATGTCCATATGCCCATAAGCAAACCCGAGAGTTCATCCAACACTCTTGTGTCGAAAGATCGGTCGCAAAACCTGACGACAGTGGGCTATTGGCATGTCTTGGATCGACGGCACGCACATCTTGAGCAATAGGGCTGTAGTGTGTCAACACAACGATCTTTCGGTGGGGTTCAGAGGCAGCTATCTGTGCAACCTGGGTGTTGAGCCATTTCAGATCTGCTTCGTGGGCCACGTTGTGGTCCTCAACCGTCCAATTTTCGATGTAATAAAAATCATTCACTCCGAAGCTGACATTTTCGCGGTATTTTTCCAGTACCTCGGAGTATAAGGTGCACCCGAGAATCGTGACAGTTGGGGATATATCGTATCGGGTCTGATCCAAGAAGACAAAGGCACCTAAGCCTCCCGTTGCTGGACTGTCATCCGGAGAGGAGCGACGTCGTTCTATAGAGTCAGAGAACTGTTTGACTCTCTCCTTTGTCTCCGTCCAAGTTAAGTACCATGGCTCATGGTTGCCGAGTAGTAGAAATACTATCTTGAACTTCCGTAGCTGAGTCTCAATGAAGGTGAAAAATCCGTCATCCTTGACGAGACCTATGTCACCGAGAAGTGCCAGGTAGGGTGCCTCTGGAAGGAACTCGTAGACATCGTAGGCAGATGGATTCTCTAGATGCAAATCGGACAAAATCTGGATCTCAGCCATTATCATTGGGTTATCCTTGGGACAGGAGGGAAGTCATTCGCCACAGGAAGAATCCACAGTGACAGCTCCAATCAGAGCCGCCATGTGGCGCTGTGGCGGTGCAGGATGTGGGGAGTCACTTTTGTGGCAGTGCATTGACCTCATCACTGCTATTAAGCGCCCAGACATGCACATGCTAACTAAATATTTACTCAGCCCCTCCCCCTGGTCTTGGCTGTGGCCTACGAAATTTCTCCTCATTGTCTTCTCCATCCTACTTCCCTCATACAGATACAATCATTCTGTGTGCATTCCTTGACTGCATCGATTACCTTTCACCTTGCTTCTCTCAAGGGATCACAACGTCATCACCTTATCTGCGTTATCAGTGCAGGCACAAGCTTCATTGCTGTTTTTGTCACATTTGTAGACAGCATGTCTGGCGCTACCCACGATCCGCGCCTTCTCTACAGCGTCAAGAACATCCGCGCTTTTCACATCCAAGATGGCGAAGAACAGGAACTCACTCCGTCCGGTCCTCAGACACTCTCCTTGCTAATGGTTCCAACAACAACTTCGGCACCTACACCACCGTATAGTGCAGGCGCCGGTACGGAGACGCCAGAGGAGGACTTCTATCTTCATCTTCATCTCCCACCTGAATTGGATCTTGCCCTCCCTGCTACCACTCAGGTCTTCCACCAACCGCCAGATAGCTACCTCATTCCTCGCTGGGATATGGCTCCCGACGTTGGCGCCTTCATTCGGATTCAATTCCCCAGCATCGGCTCGGGTCCCGACAAGGTGACCCAAGATGATATCGATACCTTCGAAACAATCCTTGCGCAATGTACTGCGTTCCATGACCACGTGGGTTCGAGTGGGAAATCGAACGGCTATGCCGCATACAACCCCGCCGACTATGCACCCGGTGAAGGTTATATCTCGTCACCTGGCGACAACAAAGCTGGTCTGCACGGAAAGATCGTGCTCGTTGACGAGGAGGATGGCAGCGTGGTCGGAGAACTGGGAGAAGGATACAATGTGGTAGAGGACGCGGATGTGAAGCCTGGATCTAAACGTGAGTGATCACCGATCACTCCCATATCTTGTCTAACGGCTAATCATCTCTTTCCGTGCTTGATAGGCCCCGTTGGAATTGAACTCCCCAGTGAAGGTGAGGGCAACCGAGTCAGCGTCAGCAATGTTTCTGAAGAATACCTGGCCATGGCCCGCCACCCGGCATATCAAAACTCCAAGATGGTCCAGACCTCGGCGACGGCATCACGTTTAATTGTGGCCACTTCGACATCTCTGGCCAATTACATCACCAGCGGAGCAGAGGGCTTCACCAAGCGGACGAAGCCCAACCCAAAGCCGCTGACCTTCTCCGATACAACGCACGCGCGCATCCGCAAGATTGGCACCTATTCCCACAGTGCGGCCGACCTTTCTTCGCGCACCATTGGACAGGTGGAAAAAGTTGCGCAAAACATCGGGGCCTCTTTGGCGCGCAAAGAGAATAAACAAAAGGGCTTCAACAAGGGCAACCCACCGCCAGACTACAAGCCGGGTGTGCTGAACAAGTCGATGATTGCCTTCTCAACTCTCGCCGACGGTATCCAAGAGGGCGCCAGAAACATGCTCTTGACAGGCTCCCAGGCAGCCAGCACGATGATCAGCCACCGTTATGGTGACCAAGCTGGCAACGTTGCCCATAATTTGACAGGTGGAATCAAGAATGTCGGATTGGTGTACATTGATGCCACGGGTGTTAGCCGACGTGCCCTTCTCAAGTCTGTCGCCAAGGGCATGGTCGTGGGCGAAATGCGCGACGGGCAACAGGTGGTGGTTGGCGGCGGTGACGGGGCCCAGCTTCCGGGGGTACAGGCCGCAGCCGGCCCTTCTGACCTGGGTGTCCGGGATCCAGTTGCCCGGCGCCCATCGCCGAACCCCACTCCACCTCCTGCATACGATGCATCAGGGTCGATGTCACTGGGCGGTGCATCTATGTCAGGGGATAAGCGCTGAGTATTGATCATATTTTTGGATTGATCTTTATGCAATGGTACTGGGGATGATATGAGGACTGTGTTTACGAGCGCCTTTCTTTTTCTTTTTTCGGAAGGCAGTATATACCAAGTAGATAGCTGAATAGCTGATCCCTTACAAACTGCGATAGCACTTCATACCCGGAGTTTCCAACGTTATCAGTTTATGCATCACTCTGTACTCCATAGTCTGCACATCTGCACACCATCGAGGATCTAAGTTCGGGCCGGGCGGGATAGTGGCGCCAGGGCTTCGGCGATATTTCTCTGCTGAGACCAAATCAACCGTTCTGGGCGACTACCACGGTCCGTGCATCATATATCTCGACGATCTCATTAATTAGACCGCAATTCTTCTACAGTAGATGGACTGACGACAGTATCGATTGGATGAGCGCAGCAGCAATGGCTAAACTGCCAACGCATCATCTGCTTGACAGTTGGCCGACCCACCCAGAGCATCCAATCGTGCTTGTCAGGGGTACTTATCCAGGTCAGCCTCCACACCGACACCCGCCACACTAACAGGGTTCACAGAGAGTTTCGTCCCCGTCGATCGAATTCAAACTCGATTGAAATCCTGACGTGGAGAGTTGAGTGTGATGTAGCGCTGTGCCGTTGGGTGGAGACCGTCCAAGATGCTAAGTGGAGCGCGCAATGAAATCTAATTTAGCGCAGACCCCGAGGATTCCAGGAACAGAAGGATGTTAATGATTACACGGAAATCTGGAAATCTCGGAAACGTTTGCAGTGATGGAGCCTGAACGATCTGCTCGATCCGGTACACAACCCTGGTTCTAATGGAGCCTACCGTGGATCCATCCGATATTCTCCTATGGAAATCCACCTTGAAGCTCTTGCACTTGCACTTGGAACTCGGCTCGTTCCAAGCTAACAAAGCTAGAGCTTGGTCAGAATGTAATCAAACATATGCCATCATTTCTTTGATTTTTTTTACCGCGGTTTCGCCAAGAGGTTGCAAATCAGCGTCTGAGACTGATATCCGCGTTGACAATTGGACTGGAACGGTGCTAAGCACCTTCGAGTCATGCAGTACGGAGTACATACTGGATAACTAACTCGTCAAGAGGTTTTTATGCTAACTAGTTAGTTAGTCAACCACCACAGAGCTTGCGTTTATCAAATGGCGATTGTGGTTGGGGCGTAATAACGATCGACGGTCCCAGCGAGAAGCCCACTTTTCAGCAATTCGAAACAGCCGGCGCGAAATCCCCCTTTTTGAAACGGGCCCTCGGATTATTTGCTTGACGAGCTATGGACTTTATGATTTCTCTTTGCTTTTCTCTTTATTTGTTTTGCACATGCGAGGATCAGCCCTCGGGCCTCGTACCCCGTTTCGTTCTATCACAGGCGAGGTAAGGAGAAGCAGCCGAAGTTTCCTCAATCAGGGCTGATACACGTAGCCGCCGGAAATCACTCTGTGCACTAATAACATGTTGGCTATTGTGCGGTATCATCGTATGTCGTGGCATAGTATCTGTAGTAGCGTGGAGCGTGGGAGATGGAGTAGAAGATAGTCCACATTCCAGTCCACAGTAGTTCTTTGTAGAAAAGTCTACAGGATATAATAGATATCATAATGTATAGGAACTTTATTCCAGTCAAAGCGAAGCTATTAAACAATTCATCGATACCTTAGGACCATGGATAATGTTGTTTTTAATCACCCAGCCCGACCAAAAGGCCAAAGACCCGCCTCCCCCAGACTAAACGACACTAAACTAAACCTGCTCTCTGCTCTCTTCTCCTCTTCCCACCCTTTCTATTCTCGAGGTCCTTTCCCTGAGGACTCTCTTTCTTCATCTGTTTTCCTGTTTCCTGTTTCTTGTTTGTGCCTTCCTCTCTTCTTCCCCCTTTTTCCTTTGATCGGGGTGACCGGTTCCCGTCTTTTCATCCCCTCGCGCCCCCTGTCCCGCCCCCTCAATCTGCCCTGGCTTCGAGACGATGTTCTACGATTGAAACTGGTGATCGTGGAAAGTCAATCGCGTCTGAGACATTCTCTCGCTTCCGCGTTTGTTTCCTTCCCCCAGTCCTCGGACAACGTGCGCCCCCAGTTCGTGGGTCGCGGGACTTCAGAATACTGCAGCGCAGGTAATCTTCAACTTCTTTCGTTTCCTCTCCCTTTTTTTTGCCTTTACGACGCGTCTTTCTGTTCGTATTGAGACGTCACTTGGTGTTCCGGGTGAATTTCGAAGATTTGGTGGTTCTTTTGTTCGCGACCACTGGTCTGGCATTCCCCTTTCCCCCCCTCCCCCCATTCCTCCGATCGACATCCTGTCAGTTCCCTATTCAATTTTTGATAAAGTGCCACATTCTTGCCGATTACCGATAAGGATTGTCTGTGGAGAGACCTTGAACTGACGCGATCATTTCACATGTTGCAGTTCTGAGGCTGAAGTGGTGCACTCAGTGAGTGCGACCGAACACTCAACTTCCCCAATCCCCGCCAGGCATATTCGGAAGGCGTGGTGCTTTGCCAATCGTGCCAATCGCAATTGGCCCTAGCTTCTACTCCTCGACAATTGCCTCTTCGAGGCCGTCGCGGACAGTCATACGACGAAAAGTCTCTGTGGACCTTTTCGCAACAAGAAGGTACGCTGCCGGTCGTGATGCAAACACTCTCCCATACCCACCGGACCACCATGCTAATCGCTTTCTGTTTCGCAGCCATCTGTGAGGCCGGTTCCTATCAGCTTCTTCGGCTATGAGCACTTCTCGTCAGCCGGCTTTCTCCGCCCATGCATTGCCAGTATCAACTCAGACAGCGTCTCCTCCCGTCCAGAATAATGCGCGCGCCAATTACCCGGATATGCTAGGCCAGCCGCCAGTCCCTCCCCCAAGGACCTCGTCCAGTCGCCGCAGCCCCAACGGGTCGTCTGAGAAAGGGTCGCGGCACGGAAAGAGCCGGTCCGATCGCAAGGAAAATCGAGAGCGCACACGCGATGACCGCAACGGCAAAAGCCGATCAAGACGGACAGACCACTTGGAGGAGACTGCGCGTGAGAGGTCAAGAGGCGCTCCCCCGGTCTCATACCCGGAAGAAGACCCCGGCATGGAGGACATTCCTGCCCAGGGAGCTCCTCTGGTCAAAGAGTCGAGTACCGTGATCAACTCGGTGCAGGTTAGCGATCCCGGTGTAGATCGAAAGAGAGAGGAGGTGCGACAAGCAGGTGCATCGCCGGCGGCAGTCGCGCCGCAAGAAACGCCGCAAAGCTTCGGTATGGGTGGAAATGAAATTACCGAGGACGGGGGTCGCAGTGGGCACCGCAGCCGGCATGATTATAACAACGGAAACACCATCAAGCGGAAAGAGACCACGTTTGGCACTTACATCCTTGGACAAACCCTCGGTGAGGGCGAGTTCGGCAAGGTCAAGCTTGGTTGGAAGCGAGATGGCAGCATCCAAGTCGCTATCAAGCTCATTCGCAGAGAATCTCTGGGATCCAATCCCAGTCGGCTGCCCAAGATTTATCGGGAGATTGCAATTTTGCGCGAACTCGCACACCCCAACATTGTCCGTCTTCACGAGATGGTGGAAACCGATCGCCATATCGGTATCATCATGGAATACGCGTCAGGAGGCGAGCTGTTTGACTACATTCTGAACAACCGCTACCTCAAGGACAACTCTGCCCGTCGGTTATTTGCACAACTGGTTTCCGGCGTGGGATACCTACACAAAAAGGGTATTGTGCACCGAGATCTGAAGTTGGAGAACTTGTTGCTGGACAGGAATCGCAACATTATCATCACGGATTTCGGCTTTGCCAACACCTTCAACCCCCGCGACCCATTGGACGAGGAGATCGAATACAACCTCACCAATAAGGAGTATGTAAAGCGGAAGAGATTGGACAAGCCCGGGCCCGATGGCTTACGGAGGGGGGACTTGATGCAGACGAGCTGTGGAAGTCCTTGCTATGCTGCCCCGGAGCTGGTCGTTAGTGACTCACTGTACACTGGGCGCAAGGTGGACGTGTGGAGTTGCGGTGTCATTTTGGTAAGTGCGACTTTTAGAGCACCTTGTGTGTTGGATTGATCTAACTATTGCGCAGTACGCCATGTTGGCTGGTTATCTCCCATTCGACGACGATCCCGCAAACCCCGATGGAGACAACATCAATCTTCTTTACAAATACATCGTTACCACCCCTCTCACGTTCCCCGAATATGTTACACCCCACGCTCGTGACCTTTTGAGGCGGATACTGGTTCCCGACCCTCGAAAACGTGCCGACTTGTTCGAAGTTGCTCGTCATAGCTGGTTGAGTGAATACTCCCACATTGTCTCGCATATTACCAGCAGCACGACGAATGTGGCAGACATTGCCAACACAACGGTACCGTCTGAGCACCAGCAAGAGGCACCACCTCTTGTACGCAGTGCCTCGGTTCGTGAGCCACCCAAGTCAGCCCACCAGAGTCCAGTTGCAGCTGTTGGTGGACTCAACCACCATGCCGGAGATATATCCCAGGACTCGCCAAGTGAAAAGTCGAAGACTTCCAAGGATGCCAAGCGGAGAACGGTTCAGGTTGAGTATGTCGCTCCACAATCGCAAACAACGAGGGGAGAGTATCAAATGGACACTTCCGGAATGCGCGCCCGCGACGAACCCCAAGGGACCGCAGCACCCGAGAAGCCACGCACGACCTCGAAAACTGCCCCAAAGCCGCCTGTCAACCTCGATAAGCCATTGCCTGGGCACTTCCCCCGTTCTACTTCGGAGCACCCGGGCTTGACCGGGTCACAAACCTACACCTACGCGACAGCGCCTTCGAACACGCGACCCCAGACGGGTGGCTCAATGGCGTCTTTCCACACTGGTCGTCTGCCTTCGCGGGGCTCCTATGGGCAGCCTGTGGCACCCATGGTCACTGCTACCAACACCGAGGGTCGTCTCGCACAGCCCAAGAGCGGACAGTTCTCGCTTGCGCAGAACCCAGCTCAGGCGTCTAATGCATCCATTGGCCGTGCCAACACGCAGCAGTTGCCGTCGGCATTCAACCCGACTCCTCGGCAAGAGCCTCCAAAGAGCGGCCACAAGCGGTCGAGCACTGTTTCTAGCATTGGCGAGAAGCTCTTTGGCAGGTCTGGTTCTATATTGAGTGGTCGCAACTCCCAGGCTCCTAACAGTCGTCCCCGGCAAAACAAGCGGTATCCTCCTACGAGCATGAAGGATCCCTTGGCACGGGAAGATTCTCGGATGTCAATGGATTCCCGTCGTTCCATGCACAGCCGCAAGGCGAGCGAGGTGGAGGGACGACCTCGTCGGTTCTCGCTTCTTCCGCCTTCTTTCTCATTCCGCAACTTCTCTGGTCGTGCTCAGACTCCTGAAGAACCCTCACAAGCTCCCCGGATAGTCGACGCTCAAAGCCAGCAGCGCCCAGCTACGGGTCCTGTTCCGAACCGCCCTCGAGCAGCTAGCTATGGAACGCAGGAGGCTATGAGTATGGTGAATGAAGGGCCTGCAGACGAGGTGCATGAGCAGCAAGACTCGGAGGCACTGAGCTACGAGGCGCAGATCGATCAACAATTTGCCGAGCTCGGGAATCGATTCGACCAGACAAACGATTCTTTTGGTGCAGTCTCGACTGAGCAAGGCTACCAGAATGCCGACGAGCAATACTCTGGGCGTCATTATACGTACTCATCGAAGCCGAACTATTACGACGACCACAACGGTACCTACGACGGCTTGCCTAGGCAGTCCGTGCAAGCTAGCCGACGGGGGGCGAACGTTTTGCAGAAGAACCACCGCAAGTTCGCCGATGCCTATGAATACGAGCGAGATGGGTCGCACCACTCAGGAAGCTCAGGTGCCGCCCGAAAGGTCATGGACTTCTTCCGGAGACGTGCCAAGTCTCGCGCTGGCGACGACCGGTAAATCTCGCATCGATCCTGCAATTATCCCACATGAGCCAGCCGTTGCGGACTGCACGGATCAACCCCTCATCCGATCCCGGAAGGCGATTTCAAACAAAATGTTCCATTGCCCTTTTTTCCCCCTTCTCAATTCGAAAGGAGCAGCGAGGTTGTTTGGATAACCCTGTGATACCCTGCTTTATTCCCCCTGTTCTGTGTGTACATGAAGCGAGTTCTTCAGCCGACGGGTGTTTGATTATCTAGCATGTTCTTTTCCTTTGTCGAATACATCTCCTTATCTCGCTTAATGTCTCATTTGCTCCCCCAATCCCCAGCCCTGTTTTTCTGTTGATTCACCACCCTTTTCCCTTTCTCCTGTCATTATTATCTCTGACTGTAAAGTGGGACACGCCTGTTCAGGGTATCATCCCTTATTTTTCTCATTAAGCTGCCCCCTTTTTCCTTCTCAGTTCTTAGCTTCTGTCTTATACGGGAGGTCTCGTGGACGATAATTGAATTGTTGTGTGACACTATATCCATCTTCAGGCACTTTACTGTATCCTTGCCTCTTGGAGCGGTATCTGCTTGGCTTGTCGAGGGATGGTTTGTTTCTTCAGGGTTCTCGGTAGTTCTAGTAAAAGGGTTTGTGGGGTGTAAACTGTTTCTTTGGTACTTTGGCAAGGGCTGTTTTGCTCATGCAGAATGCAATTTTATATAAAGCATTCGAAGCATCCCGATGTTGGAATGCCCCAAGCAACTTTGACGCAATGTTCCCTGTATGATAAATGCCTACTGTGCGACATAGTAAAACTGGGCATAGGCTGAAGAAAGAATACATCAGTCGCTACTTGGACCAGAATAGTGGATAAGAATTAAAACAGAAGTCATGTTCAAATGAGCTATTTAAGAAGCTTTATGTATATCAAGCAGATTGCACCTTCAAGTGCTCAACCTTGGCCAAATCAGCCTCTTTGTTCAAGCTTGCAACCTCACCCTCAGCTAAAGGAATCCCCTCAGAAAGTCGACACTCTTCCATCACCTGCTCCATCTCCCCAGGGAAATAGATCCGATCCACCCCAGCCGCCTTCTCAGACTCCGTCACTCGCTTATACAGGTAGTCCATGCGTTCCTTAAACTCATCCATAGTCATAAACAGATCCGGCCTGATAGCCACAAGGAAATGTCCCACATCAGCCGGCTTAGACGGGTCATACGGATTCGTGACATGACCCGCAAACGCAGCCCCCGAGAAAACCCCCGAAAACACATCCATCATAATAGACAGTGCCGAACCCTTCGGTCCTCCCATGGGCAGCATCACCCCCTCCAAAGCCTTAGCCGGATCATCCGTCTGCTTCCCCTCCTTGTCCAAAGCCCAATCCATCGGAATGCGCTCTCCTCTCCTCAACGCTTTATAAATCTTTCCCCTCGCCGCCACAGAAGGCGCCATATCCAGAATAAAAGGCCTCCTCGGATTCCCCGAAGGCGCACCACACGCAATAGGCGAAACACCCATAAGCTTCTCCCTCCCACCCCAAGCCGGCAGTGCCGGCGACGAGTTCGTAAAAACAAGCGACATCATCCCCGCATCCAGCGCCTGCTTGACTAACCACGCCGACATGCCAAAGTGATTCGAATGCTTGACAGATACCATGCCCATGCCGAAGTCCTGTGCCATTTCAATCGCGCGTTCCATGGCTTTGTGCGCCGCTATGAATCCCCATCCGTTGTGCCCGTCTACCTGGGCTACGACGGGTGTGATTTGGCGTAGGCTTGGCTGGGCACTTGGATCTAGACATTTCTGTCGGATGCGTTCCATGTATGATGGGATGCGGTTGCTGCCGTGCGTGTCGACGCCGCGGAGGTCAGCTTGGATTAGGCATTTGGATACTATGGAGGCGTTTTCGGGGGGTGTGCCGTTGGCTATGAGGATTTGGCGGACAAAGTCCTCCAAGTCTGTGTGTTGGATGTAGTGCATTTGTTGTTTCTGATCGGTTTCTGCCATGGTGGATTTTGAGGATTCGGAGTGGTTTGCTTGAGGCTTTCTGATTTGGATTTGTGGACTGCGATGCAGATGGGATTGGTTTTATATGAGGAGAATGTTGGGGAAATGCGGAGTACTCCCGATGGTGGGGCGTCTACTATACTTCCTGTTTTATCCAATAACCAGGTCTAATTGAAGCTAGGTTTGGAGATATCCCTCGTTCTCACGTATCCCCCGTAGTTTCAATTCTAGGCATCTAGGGTTATGTCAGCTAGCTATGTCTGCAGAAATAGAAGCTGAGTCTATCAAGATTAATGATGAGTACCAATTCCCGTAACATAAAGCTGTAGCATAGGTCCAATTATTGAATATTAATGCTTCATCCTCCATTTAGATAGACATTGTCTTCAACAATCCTTGCTAGAGATACTCTTGGTAGTAGTGAAGAGGATCTTGTTGGCATCGCAAGTGGTGGCTTAATAGATAGTTATCAACTCCAGCTGAAAGCATAAACCACGGTAGAGCTGTTCAAAAGAGGATGTTGATTGCGCCAGTGACAAAAGTTAAATGGACAATTCCAGATATTATAGGGCGTGTAGCTCAGGGGTACGAGCGCCCGCTTTGCATGCGGGAGGTCCGGCGTTCAAATCGCCGTTCGTCCATTTTTTCCTCTGCTCTTTTGAAGCAAAAGCTTCTGGCTAATTTTTTAACTTCAATTTTTAAGATATTATATAGGAACGAACCGTTTACAGAAAAATCGCGATGCATTCAACTTGAATAGTTAACCTCTAGGACAGATCATAGCATGCGCCCCCGATATAACATTTCACTCCTCGGCTACCGCTTCAAACTTGACGCGTACCGAGCCCTTGAACTCGATTTGCTTAGGGTTCAAATCAAAGGGGGTGACATCTTGATTCCAATAATCGAGAGCATGAGCTCTTGTGGGGGAACTGCGAGCCATCATATACCTCCTACGTCCCTCATTTGGCGTGGAATCTCCGTCATTGATTTCCACGGCCACAACCTCCCGCCCAATAACCTCGGCGTAATCGTTGGCCTTGTCGATGGCATCACGCATGGCCAACTTGCGCGACTCGCTGCCCAGTTCCTTCTTAGTGGCTTCGGCCAGACGCCATTCGATGGAATTAATTTCAACTTTCGGCTGCGCCACTAGCTTGCCAACTATCTCACTTAATTTCTTGAAATCGTAGAAAACGACTTCAAATGACGATGTGGCATAATAAACTCGATCCAGAGGTTTATTCTTGTCGTCTGTAGGAACCGCGGACCATGTGCGGAGAAGCGTTGATGAGAAGGATTCCACGGGTCCATCAACAGGAGAGCCATTGTCATAGTATTTCGGTAAGAGCTCCTTGAGATGCTGGTGGAGATTGTTGGATGTCGTGGTCACATCTTTGGATACAATTTCTTGCTCTGGGCCATCGGATTTGACGTCGAGAAAGAGCACGGCGCGCTCTGGGTGTCGACTGATGATTGACTGGCCGGACACGTCGATTGTGAGGGGTGCCATTTTGTGAAATGTTGGAGGGGTTAAGTTTAAAGTGCTTCCTAAGGTTAAATACCCACCTTAATTGGCAGCAGTCGGGGCGCCGGTTGGAGCGTATTGCCCCTCTTTTTTGGCTGCGTTGTATATCAGACCACTTGTGACACGAGCATACGTGGCACTACGCAGTCCGATGGCTGCGACTCCTTGTCATAGATAATAACATGGGTTTTTGGGCGAGCTAATTAACAGAATGTTAACTCGGACTAAGGCTTCTGGCGCGAGCTCTTATGGCCACTGACTGCACGATCTTACAAGGGCATATCGACTGTAGTTGTTGCTCCCGCTGGGCCTATTTCCAGCCTACTTATCATGGCCCCAATGGACGTAGTCTACCCGGGGCCTATGAAGCAAATCGTACAAAGCCTTTCCCAAATTGCTATCTATATAACCAAAAGATGTCAGTAGATTCAGATGATCAGACCAGTTACTCGGCTCAGTATGTATGTATATGCCTATGGTACGGTGCAGTATGCAGTGTGATGTAAAGGTGTCCGATTCATTCCTATGTATGACTAGCTAAGAAGGGGCAAGCACGTGAGCCTACGTCACTTGGTGACAGGCTAGAACGATCTAAGCACCTAAATGTAGACTCTTTGCGGTAGGGGACCAGTATAATGCTGCCTTTTCACCGCCATACTTATTATATTCAACAATCAGGACCAATGAATGCTTATTTTCTGATAAGATTTTTGATTCATTTCCGCTTCAAATCCCTGAGTGTCCAAATCCGAGGATGCTGCAGTCAGAGCCTTAGTATAGGACTTGAATAGCTTAATCATAGAATTAAATAGTTATTCTAAGGTTCTATGTAACATTCACAGCAAATATCAAGCAAATACCAAAACATTCGTTCTATAACTAAAACACTTAACCTAGGTTACGGATAAGCCCCACAATGGCGACTCCCCGCGAATCCCCAGCGCCGCCGATAACCGAGGCTCCCAGCTTCCCTCGTGATTTAATGGTTCTGTTTTCACGTTCTCTTTCCCTACCTTTCCTTCTTGCCCGCTGCTTTAATTATCATTGAACCCCTCATTCTAGTCGCAATGGCCTCTTTTTCCCGCGCATTGCGGCCCCTGTCGCGCACTGCTCTTTCGGCCCGACTGGCTTCCAAGCGGCTAGCTACTTACCGCCCCGTCCAGAGGTACTGTCTCCAGAATGACACCTTAGAAGACTCACACTGACATGATTCACCGCCAGCGCATATGCCTTCTCGACCACGCCCCGGCGACGGGATGTCGACCTCTCCGACCTTACCCCAACGCCGATCACATTAATGTCCGAGACCGAAACCATGATGGCTGACACAGTGTCAAAGTTCGCCCAGGAGCAGATCGGCCCGAAGGTCCGCGATATGGACGAAGCCGAGGCCATGGACCCAACCGTGGTGGAGCAGCTCTTCGAGCAGGGTATCATGGGCATCGAGATTCCCGAGGAGTTCGGCGGAGCCGGCATGAACTTCACCGCGGCCATTGTCGCGATCGAGGAGCTGGCTCGCGTCGACCCTAGTGTCAGTGTCATGGTTGATGTCCACAATACCCTGGTCAACACCGCCATCATGAAATACGGCGATGCCCAGTCCCACCGCACCTGGCTGCCCAAGCTGAGCACCGGCACCGTCGGCTCCTTCTGTCTGTCCGAGCCGGCGTCCGGCTCGGACGCGTTTGCTCTGCAGACCAAGGCTGAGAAGATTGCCGACGGCTACAGACTCAACGGCTCCAAAATGTGGATCACCAACGCTCAGGAGGCGGGTCTTTACCTCGTCTTCGCCAACCTTGACCCCAGCAAGGGGTACAGGGGTATCACCGCATTCATAGTTGAGAGGGACACTCCCGGTTTCTCGATCGCCAAGAAGGAGCACAAGCTCGGTATCCGGGCCAGCAGCACTTGCGTGCTGAACTTTGACGACGTCGTCATTCCCAAGAGCAACCTTCTTGGTCAGGAGGGCCAGGGTTACAAGTATGCCATTCAGATCTTGAACGAGGGCCGTATTGGTATTGCTGCTCAGATGACCGGCCTGGCACTTGGTGCCTGGGAGAACGCTGCGCGGTAAGTTCCTCTTCTCTCGATTGTCAAAAACCAAGCTCATGAAGATACAGCTACGTCTGGAACGACCGCAAGCAGTTCGGTCAGCTGATCGGTGAATTCCAGGGCATGCAGCACCAGATCGCGCAGGCCTACACCGAGATCGCCGCCGCTCGGGCACTGGTCTACAATGCAGCCCGTAAGAAGGAAGCTGGCCAGGACTTTGTGCAGGATGCCGCCATGGCCAAGCTATACGCTTCGCAGGTTGCTGGCCGTGTGGCTGGTTCCGCGGTTGAGTGGATGGGCGGCATGGGATTCGTGCGCGAGGGCATTGCCGAGAAGATGTTCCGTGACAGCAAGATCGGCGCGATATACGAGGGTACTAGCAACATCCAGCTGCAGACCATTGCCAAGCTTCTGCAGAAGCAGTACACGAATTAAAAGTGGTAAAGTGCCATTTTGTGATAAATCTGGGTTTGAAGTCTGCGCATTGGTGATGTCCACCGGTATTTTATGTTCACAGTATATAGTTGCAGGGAGTACAGGCATAAGTTTGATCTAGGCTTTCATGTTCTTCATACTTCGTAGCTCTGTCTATAAACAACAGGGAAGCGATTCGTGTATATGACCCTCATGACTGAATCCTGAGGTGTCTGCCGTTTCCCTCGATCGCGACATTCCAAGCGAGGGTTCCATAATATCTCGTCATTCTCACCCCTATTTATCAACATCAAAGATCGTTCAGATCGAAAGCTAATGATGTAGAATGTAGACACCAAGCTGCGACAAGGGTATGGTATAGACCTTGTGGATATGTCGACTTTGTTGGGGCGCTCCTCCGTACGGCCGAGTCGGTGTGTCCGGCTAATTTTGCCAGAATGTTGTGCTCTGCAAAACATTCTTTATTGCCAGTCTTGCGCTTCTTGCTGGGTCTCGATGTCGAGCAGGATTGACCTTCAAGCAATACACTGTCAGTCGAGTCAAATGGCACTGGGAGAGAGGCTTACTATGACTTCAGCGTACCTGGTTTCCGTCTACTATGGGAAGATTCTTTGAACGGCGGCGGATCAATTGGCATGGCTAAGTGATGCTGATGATATCGATACCCGCTTCAGCAGAACACCGAGATCATGATTGTGGATTCCAAGGATAGGGATATGTCGGGTCTCTCTGCGGTTGTTGCACCAGATGATTCTGGTACTGGGATGGGTATGGCAGTCCAGGCGCTGGTTGTGCAGTATTTGCCGATCCCTGACTAGGAAGAAACGGCCGTGCAGGATGCCCTCGTCGGACTTGGGGAAATGACGACTCGGAAGGCTGTTGACTCTGACCGGCAGCACGGCCAAAGCTGAGTTGAGGGGCGCCAGGCCGTCGCGGTGGAACCAAATGACTACTCTGTCGCAATTGTCTATCCATCACGTATGGTTGAGTCGAGTATTCCGGCTCAGATATCTCGCCTACAGACGTCGGCCGTGTGTCCGGGTATAGCTGCCAATCACGTGGATGGGACGATCGACTCGAGACTGATACGGCCGAAGGTGCTCGAGGGACGTTTGGAGGATGGGACGATCCGGAGAACGGCGACAGCATCGTGTTGCTCATTGGGTTGGATATGTTGCTGGTCCCTTCCTCCTGTTGCCATTCACTTTGAAAGGGACCAGTCTGCTCAATATTTCCCGGGAAGCCTGGACGATCGACGGGGTATCCCAGCTGTTGCTTCAGCCGATTGACTTCCTCTTGAAGAGCCGCATTCTGCTGGACTAGCTGGTCGAACTGTTCGCTTCGGGGCCGCATCTCTTCCACCTGGGCTTGCAGAGCAGAAACTCGATGTTCGAGATGCTGCAGATGTTCCTTTGTCCGTTGTCGAATAGTCCGCTGAGCCTCACGGTCATTCGCACGTTTCCTCTCGAGTTGTTCGGCGGAAAGATTAGAAACTTTCCGTGTACCGGAGCGGGATTCTCGCTTTCTGGGCGGTCCCCCGTCCTTGCTGCTCATTATCCGTCTTGTGATCGGGCTGTAGGGCTATACCTGAGACTATGCAAGATAACCCTGCCGTCTTTATCCCGGTTTCATGGCACCAAGATGGATGACTTGGTGACCAGGAGTCTTGCAACGGACAGCGGAGGAAGGAAACTCAGCATGGAGGGTTATCAACACCCCGGGACTTTGCTGGTCAACGCCCGGGCTCGAATTTCCGTGCTATTCTTGGGCGGCCCCCAGAATCGCCGAGCCGGCTAGGGGTAAAACAAGAGGCGAGAAGAAGAGAAGATCGTTCAAATGCAAGGGGAAACGATACTCTCGTGCTTTGCATAACACTATACAGGAGAGCCGCAGCTCCATGGGTCCCCGGGAGAGCCTTAAATAAGGTCTCATGTCAAAGGGAAGTATCATTACGTACGTTCTCCCGATCATCACTAGCATCAAATCCAGGCATCCAACAGCCCATTACCGGCTCCAAGCGGGTCAATGGACAGGGAAGATCCGCACGAACCCAGTGGGACCAAAGAAAGCTATGGACATAGCGTCACTAGAGGTGCGCCATCGGTGAAGCCCGCGCCGAGATCGCGCGCCTATGGCAAGGTAATGCCGCGATACGCTTTTCCAACATTAATCCATGCAGTTTATCCTCCTAGTTGTTACTTTTGTTGCATCTTTAGCTTCTTGTTGGCAAGTCGTCGCTTGCAGATCGGTTCGACCATCTCACTTGCTGTGCTCTCAGGGGTGACCAAGAGATAGCTGCGGCAAGGCTGTCTCGGTACCAACAAGATCCAACCCTCTCCTGATGCCTCTGGAAAACTTCCTCGGAATTAACCTTGCAAAGCGTCTAGTTTTCGCCTTCATTCGCGGTAGCCGAAACTGGATATAACGTCGTTAAGGACATCTCCCCCTATATTCTGGTACTTTGGCCCCAGGGATTACCTCCGATTTAGCGCCATTTTTTTAGACTCGATAGAAGTAGTGGCCGAGGCTGAAAGAACGTGGTACTGCAACTTGAACCACCTGAACGGCGTCACGGATGCTCGATAAATTGTCCTTGTGACAACTGGTCTAAGTACACCTATAGTTCATCGAGGTTTCTGTTCAAGAATTTAAATAATTCCTGTTATAGCTCGTGATATCACCAACAAAATAGCCAATAACCAACATACAACTCGCGGCTCTGATTGAACGTTGTCTAGCCGCCAAAGCACGAAGCCCCTCTTTCCAACGCCGGGGTCAACCCACGGAGTAATCTGGTTGACTTCGCAAGGCATACGGAGTATTTGTAAGTATTTCAAATATTCCAAATAACTAATATAGGGACCGTAATGTCCGAGCGAGGTTCGACCCGGTATCGGAAAGTAGCAAAAAAGGTGTTTCTAGACACGCATTCCCGATCATTACGGTCTCATCACTGAGGACAGAGGGCGAGCAATGGGTAATTACCCTTGGCAAGTTGGCCGTGTGAAGCCAATTGTAAGGTCGCGTATAGCCATTGCGATTTGGCTTGTAGCCTCGCGTCGACTCGAGGCGTTTACCCTTCTCTCGTATTCTGCGTCGCTAGTAGCCGCTCGGGACACCATCGGCGAAGATTTCATGGGTTCCTGACTGAATTGGGGATTGTTCTACGACTGTTCTTACTACCTGATTGACATGGTTCGGCGGAGCCTCCGTTTACAGCTCTGGGAGTGACAGCCTTGTAAGGAACCAAGATCTGGGGACAACGTCCTCCAATCGTATCGCGCTGCTTGTCATCTACAGAGCTCATCCGACTCTTGTTATCTCACAAGTGTCATTCTGTCTTGCATTTGGAACTGATGACAAAACAAGCTTGTGAACCCAGGAACCTCGCAGGCTGCATACTACCAGCATTCAGATATGAGACCGAACGTAAGAAATGGGTGCAGCACTATACGGGCTTTTCTCTTTCTATTATCAACCTTGAATCATCATATAGACGGATGAGTCAATTGGAAATGCATAGGTGTCGTCGAAGTAAACAACAGCTGATCACCTGATTGCGCGTTTGCCAGCGCGGCATCTTCGTTTCCTCCACATCTTCGACAAGCTCAATGGAACATCGGCGGTCTCCGGGTCCTCACAATTTTATAACCAAATATGGACCCCAGTTACAAAGCTCGCAAGGAGGCCTTCGTGTCGAACCTTTCGGGCAGTGACATCTGGGATATTAACGTGGTGTCATTTGTCGCGCCCGTGAGCTCTTACTGCTTTTTCTCGCGATCCGGCATGAATTGACACTTGGTCTCATAGGCATCTGTTCTTCTATGGTCTGCTCTCCAATCCAGACTATCCTTTTTCACGCCCTACAGTCCCGCAGGATTATTGACCGACTTTATTCTCAATGTCCTCGCCATCTTATTCGCAACTACAGCCTACTCCTCCGCGCCGCTGCTCCTCAACATCTTCCTTATTTCTCCGGCCGTCCTTCTCTTCCTTACTCAACACCGCCTTCGCTCTCCTCAAAAAGCCAAACCTGTCCGCAAGTCCAAAGCCAAGAATGACGATTCGAAGGAGGCAGATTCCCTGCCTGTTCACCCCTTCTTGACAACGTATCGCGCCGCAATGATGGTTGTCACCTGTGTGGCTATTCTAGCTGTTGACTTCCGTGTATTCCCGCGCCGGTTTGGAAAGGTTGAGAACTGGGGCACGTCACTGATGGACCTGGGTGTGGGCTCTTTTGTTTTCTCTGCAGGCGTGGTGTCTGCTCGCGCAGTTTTGAAATCTCGCGCCTCAAAATCACCTGAAAAGGCCTTCTTGACTAGACTCGTTGGCTCTGTACGGCATTCAGTTCCTCTACTTGTGTTGGGCCTAATTCGGCTCTGGAGCGTCAAGGGACTGGATTATGCGGAGCATGTTACGGAATACGGAGTCCACTGGAACTTCTTCTTCACGCTCGGTCTTCTGCCTCCATTTGTGGAGATATTTGACTCTTTGACTGCGTTAATTCCTTCATATGAAGCACTGGCAATGGGGATCGCAGTTTTGTACCAGGTCGCTCTCGAGTCGACGGAGCTGAAGAGCTATATTTTGATCTCTCCTCGAGGGCCAGACCTGTTCTCGAAGAACCGCGAAGGTATTTTCTCATTCCTGGGATATCTGGCGATCTACCTAGCAGGGCGAGGTATAGGAACCCGAATTATTCCTCGGGGAACCTCGCCAACGAAGTCGCCGCAACAGGCGCGGAAATCCGTGTTGATGAGCCTCGGGCTTCAGGTAGCCTTTTGGTCGACCATGTTTTTCTTCAACTCCACGTATGCATTTGGATACGGCGCGAATATCATGGTGTCGCGTCGTCTCGCAAATATGCCGTACGTGCTCTGGGTTGCTGCCTTCAACAGTGCTCAGCTGTTGTTGTTCTGTCTGATCGAGACCGTGTTCTTCCCGACCGTTCATAGAGCGACCGGTAAAGAAGCCGAGGAGGAGCAGTCCTTTGCAACCAGCCGCATCCTGCATGCCTTCAATCGCGGAGGATTGGCAATCTTCCTTGTTGCCAACCTCCTCACAGGTGCAGTGAATCTGTCTATCCCGACCTTGGATATCGATGTCCCACAAGCTATGGTTATACTCGTTGGCTATGCAGCGATCTTGACTGCTCTTGCTCTGGGAATGGATAAGTTCAATATCAAGCTGCGGCTGTAGCTGCATGTATCATGTGTTGGCATATCAAACTTCTAAAAATAATATTAAGTCGTACAGTCTTATGCATCATGCATAAATCAAACTTTGTAGCTTTATTTTCATTATATCAATCAGTTGATCACTCTAAAGGAATCGTTTTTATCAATTGGAAAGTTTGCAGATCTTGAGCTATATCAGCTGATTTCCACGTGCGGGCCGCGGCTTGTGATATAATCTCCAACTCCGCAACTTGCCTTGACTCCCACCCATTCCTCAATATGACCTCCGACTGTAGCTCATTCCTGAACTATCCGCCGCCTCGGGAGGGCCCCGCAGTGCCCTACAAGAACGACACCCAGTCTATCCCGGTCTTTCGAGGGACTCCGCTGGCGATCGGCGCAACATTGTAGGTCACCGACGAGACTCACCCATGAAGCTCCATTGCTAAATACCTACAACACACTGCAGAATTCACAATGTCGGGTTCATTCAGAGTCACTTCTGGCGGAATGCTGGCTTCGGCATCATTCGCGAAATCCCCCACCTTGATCAATACCCTGGCCGTTATGATCCCACCGTGATTCCCGTTGACAATTTCCCCGGTGATGCGCCGACTCCTACCGTGGAGAAGAGAAAGAGTTCAAATGGCTACTATACCTCCGCCGATTATCATGCCCTATATTCGTCCGGCGACCTGACTCCGACGGCGGTCGTCGAGACGCTGTTACCTCTGGTGCGTCGTGACACGAAGCCCCCAGGAAAGCACTCAACAGCATTCCTGGAGTCGCAGGCCGAAATTATCCGTGCAGCTGCAGAGGCTTCCACCGAGCGATACAAGGAGGGTCAGCCTCTCGGCCCGCTGGACGGTGTCCCAGTGGCAATCAAAGATGAAGTACACATCACTGGGTACAAACGTACACTGGGAACGAAGCTAGATTTCAAGGCTGGCAGTGATGCTACTTCTTGGTGTGTTCAGCAATGGCAAAATGCTGGTGCGATCGTGATTGGAAAGACCACCATGCACGAATTGGGTCTAGGTAAATGGATATCCGATCCTGTTGGACTGGGTGTAGCTGACTCGTCACCGACAGACACAAATAACAACAATCCCAATTATGGAACACCCAAGAATCCTCACAACAGGAACTACTACTGCGGTGGTTCTTCTGGAGGGTCTGGATATGCCGTCGGTGCCGGATTGGTACCCATTGCACTTGGTGCAGATGGTGGTGGCTCAATCCGCATTCCGTCGTCTTTCTGCGGTATTTGGGGACTGAAGCCTACGCACGGTCGCGTGTCTGGGGCACCTTCTATGAGCCTTGCGCCCACTGTCGGTGTCCTCGGGCCCATGGCCGCGAGTATCGATGACCTGGCCCTTGCTTATCGGGTCATGGCAGCACCGGCTCCAGCATCCCAAGACCCGGTTTCATCACAGTTCCCCGAGCCAGTCCCCCTCTCACCTGATCGTCAGAGGGCAAAGACCATTGGTGTGGTCCGTGAGTGGATCGACCGCGCCGAGCCGCCCGTTCGTGCTGTGTTCGATACCGCCCTGGATTACTATAGCCAGAATGGCTACGATGTCATCGATATCACGATTCCTTATCTTCCAGAAGGCCAGCGTGCCCATGTCTTGACCATCATGGCCGAGATCGCATCTAGTCTGAAACCCCGCCAGATCCGACAGCTCACAGCCCCCAACAAGGTCCTTGTCTCCATGGGCATGTGGCAGATCACTGCCCAGGATTTACTTGCCGCACAACGTCTGCGTAACCTGTTGATGACACATCTTGCCCACCTTTTCAAGGCTCATCCCGGACTGATGATTCTGACCCCGACAACGCCTCTCCCCGGATGGCACATTGATGGCGGTGAAGCTGACCTTGCTCGGGGTTTGTCTGATGGCAAGACTTCCGTACGGAACATGGAGTATGTCTGGTTGGCCAACTTCGTCGGCTGTCCTTCTATCAACTGCCCCGCAGGATACGACCGTGACAGCAGCGTGCCGATTGGCTTGATGGCAATGAGCGAATGGGGCACCGAAGAAGACCTAATTGACTTTGCTCGGGATGGCGAGGCTATTTTGGACTTGCCTGCCAACAAGCCTCCATCTGAGAGCCAGGACGCCTCTAAATCCAAGGGCCTCCGTGTCCCATCGGCGAAAGACTCGAACTGGGAGGACATCATTGCTTTGGCTAAGGCGTGAAATTAATGCATTGGAGCCGGCTTTACTTGGTCTGGCTTGTCTATATCCTCGTAATAGTTATATTAACCGCCCGTGGGTGGCTCTAGTTTGTTCAATCTAAGCTCGCGATCTTCAACGCATATGATCTTCGAGAAGCATTGGATTGGCACAGCGTAAGACATTTGGTCAAAATAGTGATCTGCGTATCACCCGTATTCAGCCTCAGTATCACCAAAGATCTTACAGATCCACTGGGTTATACAGAGACATATTGAAGGATAAGAAACTGCCAATATCAAGCGTCCCTGCATGTTATCCCCACTACCTACTCGTAGCGGTGAGGTCATTAACCCGGCAGAAAATGACCGCCCTTTTATAATCACGTGATATAGCTTATTATTTGCGCTTGGTTTTCAAGGCATGAACGCACTATAAATAAGTCCGTCTCCACCGTTCCCCACATATTCTCCACCCCGTCCACTCCGATCATTTCTCAGCATCTTCTCTATTTCCACCATCTCCCTCTCGGGACCTTCATGACTTCTCAAGTCTTGCATAATCTCTCAAGACTTACATGACCCATACTCAATACCTACATAACCTTCAACTGCAAATCCTCCAGACCCAAGGCTTGTAACCCTTACATCACTTGCCAATACTTCAATTCGAATCAATTTGATCTAATTTACTTCACTTCTATCTCCCCTGTGCCTTTATCCCCGCATCCTCTGTAGCTTTGACTTCGGGTTAGAACCCGGCTTTTCTTACAAGAATGATTGATGCTTACTTCTCGACATCCGAGAATGATGCTGACACTCAAGGCCTGAAACTGATATCTGATGGCAGCGAGCCTTGAGGAAGGGTTCGCCTCACTTGAAAGATTGACGCGGCTTTTAGCTTGGTAATAGATAATACCTAGGTAGACTATCGTTGCTTCTTTTGCCAAATTGCATTCTGGGAGCATAGCTCCGCAAGACTATGATTCATTTATGCAAAGTGTGGCGTAGCGTCTTTCGTCAATTTTCGTAGCAAGGCATATTTTGGTATGAAGTTATGCATTCCGCTCGTTGAACAGCCGCTTGAATTTCAAGGTTGATGACCTTCTCGTTGCAGACAGGACAAGCGCAAGAATGCCTTGAATCATTCAAAAAGCCACGATACTTAATCATACTCTAATCATAAACGCAAAATCACAAACCCAAATTCTACCATGACCCCCCAAAAAAGAACAACGAATAAAGGCAACGCTACGCTAAACCCCAATCGAAACGAATGCTTCCCACCCTAACACCCATTTCAGATCCAGATACCCTCAGCCGGATTCGGCATGAAGAATTCACAGCCCAAATGAGCCTCCTTCCCGTGCGCTTGCAGCTCACTTAGAATTTGGTCACTAATAGGCGGACCATCGGTCATATAGTCTTTGATGTGGATGAGGTATACGGACAGACCAGCCAGCGGAAGGGGGTCGGCGTCAGCCCAACGGACAGGATTGGGTGTTGGCAAGTCGCCGGCAGGATCTGCGCCCTCGGTATATCCCGTATATCCTGAACTAGGCGACTCTGAAAGATTCTCAAAGGCATCGCGCAAGTTTGAGCGCGTCCGAGGTTCTGAAGTTCCCTCTATTCTCCGTCCTCGCTGACCGGCGTTACTCTGGGTTCGTTTTGTTCGAGGACTCACATTGGAGTCACGATCAGCGAAGTCGCTGTTCTCTCGTTTGCGCTTCTGATCTGTGTTGTCCAACTCGCGGACATTCATGACCTGCGTGGCCAACACCTTTAACTCTGCGATCAGGTGACGTGGGCACATGTGGCCATATAAATATGCATCGTTGACCGCGTCTGTGTACGAGCATTCGATGAACAGGGCGCGTAGTATGCCAGACGCAACTTTCGGAGCGGCCGTCTCCCAGACACGCTTATTTTGAGGGTCGTGAGATACCGAGTCCGGCTCGACATCTCCGAAGACAATGATTTCATTCCCAGTGTGGCGATCACGGAGGAAGAAAGCAGAGCTTTCGACAGTGGTCGTTAGAGGCTCCTTCGGATTAGAAGGAAGAAGACGCGGGGATCGGGCAGGGGAGTAAAGGCTGAGTTGATATTAGTGGATTATTTCGACTCGTAAAATAGAGAGATCTTACCTTCCGTCCGCGTTATCGACGGATATCGCACGAGATGGCAGCAACTGATCAGGTGCAAAAACGGTACTCCCAAGGCGAGGGTTCGTCCCACTCTCTGGGTAGAATCGCGGTCGGCATCGCCCATGACTGATACTCAAGCACTTGGTCAGCAACCCATTGCAGGCGCGGACATAACCTCTTCCTTCCCCAGTTCCAAATCTGGAATTGCCGCCCTCCACCAAGCGTTGGTAAGTGAGAAGACCGGCACCACCATCTTCATCGGACAAATTTGGCCAGATGACATCGTTAAACAAGTGATTCTTGATCGCCGTTAATACGGATGGCAAGGCGGCGACAGTTTTCGGCCCACTTCCCGCCTCCAGGATCGGCGTGTTGATCGCCAGACCCGAGATGTGGTCCAGGTGGGGATGCGTGATGAGAACAGTACCGATTAATTCCCGAAAGACGTGTGCCGCATTAGCTTGCGCGGTTTCATGTGGCAGCTCTAGGCCTTTAAAAGGACCTTCTTGTAGAATACCCTCATCATCCTTCGAGTCGGGAATGTACCGCTCCAATAGTCGAATAATGCCAGCAAGCATTGTACCCGCGTCGACAGCGACCACTGAGTCTGGCGACCAGTTTGTTGATGTTGATCGCACAAGGATTCCTGTCACCTTGTCTTCGCAAGGACCACCGGTCGGACCCTGATGGGAGTTAGCATGCGGCTCAAGTGGCAGGATTCTATATGTCAGACCCTTAGACGGGCTAACAAATGGACGGAGGACACGGAATTGCATCCCTTGACGGAAGGTTCTACACGTGGCTCATGTCTAGGATGTGAAACTCACCAAGACAATGACTTGAAACGAGGCTTCCTTCGCCATTATTTTGACCTAGTAATACCACTTTGTTCGGTGAGACACGAGAATCGGGGAAGAGGACGCAAAGACACCTTGGCGCCTGGCCTATAGGTCTGTCGAATGCAGGACTGACAGAGGCCTGAAGGAGATTGGTTGACGGGCGCAAAGATGCGGCTAAGGAAGACGTGGCCAAGCTGAAACACGCGAGAGGAAGCTTCCGACTCAGATTGTCGTGAGATGTGTCGCGCAGGCGCTAGTTTCTCATCGCATAGCTGCCGCGCACCAAGAACAGGGAAAGTTGCGGTCAGCAACCAGGAGTCAGAGCAATCGTGTCGTTAGCTCCAAAGGGAACATGTGATATGGCTCAAGCAGCTGCGAGGGTGTCGCAGATAAGCTGCTAGCGCCTGGACAGACTCCGCCCGGTGCGGGCCTTCCCCAGCTTGTACCACAGCAAGGGGAATACCGTGTGCAACGTCGGAAAAGCACCACTGCACGTGAGATCCAGCAGCCTGACGCCAATTGGCAACAGATATTATGTTCGCGGGTTCGCTAGCGCCTGCAGGATTACCGGCGTGATGTATCGTGTCACAATGTCTCGTTGGTAAATTAAGTAGGGCGACTTGTGAGATGCGATTGCGACGGCGCTTTGGGAATCGGAAAGGCGCAGAGACTTGTGAGACAGAAGGATTTGGAGAGAGCTTCAGCTTCAGGATGAGTGAGACATGAGAAAAGGGAAACAAGAAAAAATGCGTGAGGGTGATCAGACTTCCGGGGCAATTGGGGGGGGGGGGGGGGTGGTGCAGAGGGCGGAACTTAGCGAGCGCATCCACTGAAATCGAGGACTACGTACATCATCTCGTGGCCTTTCTGCTGACTCTAATACACCGCTTTTCTCTTTTTAATAGTTTATTTAACCAAGAGA